>JAEEGL011381254.1_pt1 | contig 27432 bp, 21 predicted proteins | sample 9134231 | NCBI WGS metagenome assembly JAEEGL01 (sample SAMN16246548, study PRJNA631951) | gut metagenome | biome: gut microbiome; feature: rumen; material: fiber-attached | host: Bos | place: Iran: Karaj | collected 2018-10
CAGTGTAATGAGCGGGGAGGCACAGTGCTGAACTGCGCCATTTCCCTGAACGGGATCATGCCTGTTCAGGTGGAGGTCAGGAAGCTTTCCGAAAAGCAGGTGGAGTTTGAGAGCGCAGACGTGGGTGTCAGGGGAGTGGTCAGGAATGTGTCTGAGATCCTGGACTGCCATAATCCATTTGACCCCTTTGCTCTCCACAAGGCGGCGCTCATCGCATCCGGGATAGTGCCCATTGAGGGGGGCATGAAGCTCGAGGATATACTGGACAGGCTGGGCGGCGGCATCTACCTGTCCACACAGGTGGTGGGGATCCCGAAGGGCTCCGGCCTCGGGACCAGCAGCATACTGTCCGCAGCCTGTATAAAGGCTCTGTCGGATTTTCTGGGTCTTTCCGCTTCGGACTCGGAGGTGTACGACAATGTCCTCAACATGGAACAGATCATGTCCACCGGAGGCGGCTGGCAGGATCAGGTGGGAGGACTGACTCCGGGGATCAAGTTCATCAGATCCGCTCCGGGATGGAAACAGAGGCTTTCCGTGGAAAAGGTGATCCTTCAAGCAAACGCCGCGGAGGAACTCAATAAAAGATTTGTCCTGATATATACGGGACAGAGGAGGCTTGCCAGAAATCTCTTAAGAGATGTGGTCGGGGGCTATATAGGGAGTCGGAAGGACTCCATCGATGCGCTTCACGGCATGGAGAGACTGTCGGTCCTCATGAAATATGAACTCGAACGCGGTAATATAGATATGTTCGCCGAACTTCTGAACGAACACTGGGAGCTCTCCAAGAAGCTGGACGAGGGCTCCAGCAACACCTGCATAGATCAGATATTCATGTCCGTAGACGACCTCATAGACGGCAGGTTCATTGCCGGCGCAGGCGGCGGCGGTTTCCTTCAGGCCGTGCTCAGGAAGGGTGTGTCCCCTGCAGAGCTCGACGCGCGTATCCACGAGGTATTTCAGGACAGCGGCGTGGCCGTCTGGGACTCGGAACTCCTGCTGTAGATGATCTTTCGCAGGCGAGGCGTGTGCTTTGAGCCCTGAACGGCACGAGGTACAGGCATATGCCGCGAACACGTCGGTCCGCTTGTCGGCGCTGCGCCGCCTAACCGGCTCCGGCTCAGAAAACTCGCACACTTTGTCTCATGCCCTTCGGGCAGAGTCCAAAGTGTGCTCAGACAGTTCTTCGCCGTCGCCGCTATGCTCGCGCCGCCTGCGCTTCCCTCCTATCGTTCACCGGCACACGCCTGCCCCTCGTGCCGGCAGCTGTACTGCAAAGCAGGTGAGGCGTGTGCTCCGTGCCGGCGGCTGTACCGCAAAGCAGGTGAGGCGTGTGCTCCGTGCCGGCGGCTGTACTGTAAAGCAGGTGAGGCGTGTGCTTTGAGGGGTCTTTGGAGGCGTCGGTTCTTGTGCTGCGTTCCTCAGCAGCATTAGAACCGCAACGCCGACAACGAAGCCGGGAGGCGTCCCTGAGAAGCATATGCCTCACCTGCGGACCAATATGCCCGCGCAGGCGTCGTGCCCCCTTCAAAAACATTTCCCTTGCAAACTGTTTTGTGATATAATGCTACGGATATGGACGCTTATCAGAACCTGCAGTATTTATATCAGATCAAGCCCCTGTTCAATGCCGGGGCCGTGTTCAGCGACACCACAAGACAGTTCGTGAGCCCCGCTGAGCCTAATCCGTTTGGGCGCGTTCAGATAAAACTCAGGACTGCCAGGGATAATATCGACTCTGCCTGGATCGTGTCGAATCTCGGCAGGATCCAAATGTTTTATGAGTCAAGTCAGGGCCTTTTCGATAATTATATCGCCGAGGTTCAGCTGGAAGATACCGAGTTTTCGTATTATTTTGAGATTACGTCGGGAAAGCTCAAGGCGGTGTACGATATAAGGGGTATATCCAAGAGCCCGGAGGATCGCTGCAAGTTCCGCCTGTTTCCCGGGTACAAGACCCCTGCCTGGGCGCACGGAGCGGTCATTTATCAGATCTACGCCGACAGATTCCGGAACGGCGATCCTTCAAATGACGTCCTGACCCACGAATACAGTTATATAAACAGGCATTCCTTCCGGGTGGAGGACTGGAAGGCGGCGCCCGCGGCGTTTGACGTCAGCAATTTCTACGGGGGAGATCTTCAGGGGGTCCTGGATAAACTTGATTATCTGGTGGATCTGGGAGTTGAGGTCATCTATTTCAATCCCCTTTTTGTGAGCCCTTCAAACCATAAGTACGATATCCAGGATTACGATCATGTGGATCCCCATTTCACCGTTATCAGGAATGACGGCGGGGAACTCCTTAAGGAAAATGATCAGGATAACAGAAACGCCGAAAGATTCATCCGGAGAGTGGTGGATATAGGGAATCTCGAGGAGTCGAACAGGTGGTTCGCCGGATTTGTCGAAGAGCTTCATAAACGCGGCATCAGGATCATCCTGGACGGCGTGTTCAATCACTGCGGCTCCTTCAATAAGTGGATGGACAGGGAGAGGATCTACGAGGGGCATGATGGCTACGAGCCCGGAGCGTTCATCTCCTACGACAGTCCCTACCGCGACTTCTTTTCCTTTAACCGCGGCTCTAACTGGCCTTACAACACCGCATACGACGGCTGGTGGGGACATGAGACGCTGCCAAAGCTGAATTATGAGGAGTCTTCCGAACTCATGAACTATATCATGAGGATAGCCCGCAAATGGGTCTCTCCGCCCTATAACTGCGACGGCTGGCGCATTGACGTGGCTGCGGATATAGGACACAGTCCCGAGTTTAACCACACCTTTTTCAGGGAGTTCAGACGGAACGTAAAGGAAGCCAATCCCGAAGCGGTGATAATAGCCGAGCACTACGGGAGCCCAAGAGCCTGGCTTAACGGCAAGGAATGGGATTCCGTGATGAATTATGACGCTTTTATGGATCCGGTCTCCTATTATCTGACGGGGATGGAAAAGCACAGTGACGACTTTCGCGGAGACCTCTACAGAAACTCCGGTCCCTTCTGGGGAGCCATGATCTATAACAGCTCGGATTTCCCCACGGTGGCTCTGGAGTGCGCCATGAACGAGCTGGACAACCACGACCACTCGCGTTTTCTCACCCGGACCAATCATAAAGTGGGGAGAGTGGGAAATCTGGGGGCTCAGGCCGCTTCCGAGGACGTAAATCCCGCAGTCTTAAGGGAGGCGGTTGTGATGCAGATGACCTGGATAGGCTGTCCCGGCATATATTACGGGGATGAAGCGGGGGTCTGCGGATTCACGGATCCCGACAGCCGGAGGACGTACCCCTGGGGAGAAGCCGACCAGAGTCTCGTGAATTTCTACAGGGAAATGATAAAGATACACAAGGAGTGCAGCGAACTTAAGACCGGCAGCTTCAGGCGAATGAAGTCTCCTCCCAACGTGTTGGCTTACGGACGGTTTGATGAGAACGGAGCCTCCCTTATCGCGGTGAACAATACCGATAAGGACGCCATAGTGGATGATCAGGTATGGTATCTGGGGATTCCCAGAAACTGCATCATGAAACGGCTCATGCTGACAAATAAAGATGGATATTCTTCCGAAACCCAGGAATACCCCGTGGTAATGGGAAGACTGTCCGTCACGGTGCCGAGCGAGGGCGCAGTGATCCTCAGATATAAAGCCCCGCAGATCCATGTGCCGGAGGTGATGTTCGGCGCCCAGGGTGGAGACAATGCTGGCGGTTAAGAAATACAGGACCGAACCGATCCTTCCGCGGTACGGCAAGCCCATGCGCCTTAAAAACAGGCTCATCGTCACCTTCGCCGTCATCATCATAGTGCCGGTGATCCTTATGCTCATTGCGTTTGCGATGCTGGATCTGACCATGAACAACGGCGGGTCAGTCTCCTTTTTCGACCTGGGTGTCACAAGTGCTTCGAGGGGCTTCCTGATCTATCTGATAGCATGCCTGGTGCTTACGCTTTTTGTCACGGCGGTCTTTCTTACACAGTGGATCAAGCGGGGCGTGTTCGAGCCGGTCAGCGATCTGAATGAGGCTATGAGCCATATAGCCATGGGAGACCTTGATTACAGCCTGCCGGTGGACCCCTCGGACGAGACGGAAATAGGCGAACTGTATTCCGGTTATGAGGAGATGAGGCAGAGGCTCAAGGAGAGCGCCGACGGAAAGGTCGAGGATGAGAGAAGACAAAAGGAACTCATAGGAAATATAAGCCACGACCTGAAGACTCCCATAACGGCCGTCAAGGGTTACGCCATGGGGATAATGGAGGGGGTGGCGGATACCCCTGACAAGGTGGACAGGTATGTCCGCACCATTTACAATAAATCCGCCGATATGGAGAGGCTCATAAATGAGCTCACCATGTACGCCGAGATAGATTCGGACCGGATGCCCTATCATTTCCAGAAGATCCGGGTGAATGATTACTTCGCGGACTGTGTGGAGGAACTGAAGCTGGACCTGGAGCCCGAGGGCGTGACGGTGGTCTTTACAAGCGGACTGGATCCAAATGCCGTGATCGTTGGAGACCCGGAACAGCTTAAGAGGGTGTTTGACAATATCACGGGAAACAGCGTCAAATACAGGAGCGATCAGGATCTCAGGATAGAGGTGCGGCTTCTGGAAGAGAAGGGATTTGTAAGGGTTGAGATCGAGGACAACGGAAGAGGGATAGAGAAGAAGGACCTTCCCCACATATTTGAACGGCTGTACAGGGGAGACGTCTCCAGATCCTCTTCCACTGTCGGCAGCGGCATAGGACTTGCCATAGCAAAAAAGATCATTGAAGACCACGGCGGCTGCATTTGGGCCACCAGTACCGCAGGCGAAGGCACCTGCATGAGATTTGAGCTGAAGAGAGCAAATGGAACAGGGACAGTGGAATATTCTGATAATAGAAGATGATGAGGCCATTGCGGAACTCGAGAGGGATTATCTCGAGCTTTCGGGTTTTTCGGTGACTCTGTGTCATGACGGGCCTTCCGGGATAAAGGAAGGACTCCGGGGCGAATGCGACCTGGTGATCCTGGATGTCATGCTTCCCGGCCAGGACGGCTACGAGGTCCTGAGGGAGATACGGAGCGCCCGGGACATCCCCATCATCATGGTGTCTGCAAAGAAAGAGGATATAGACAAGATCCGGGCTCTGGGACTTGGAGCGGACGACTACATGACCAAGCCTTTTTCGCCGTCGGAACTCACTGCCAGAGTGAAGGCTCATCTGTCCCGGTATGACAGGCTTACTTCGTCTCACCGGGAAGACCGTTCCGAAGATTCCGGAGATGTCATCAGCATCCGCGGCCTGAGGATAGAAAAGGATTCACGGAGGGTGTATGTGGACGGTGAGGAAAAGAATCTCACCACCAAGGAATTCGATCTCCTGACCTTCTTTGCCGAACATCCCAACAGGGTTTACTCAAAGGAGGAACTGTTCCGGGAGATATGGGGAATGGACAGCGTGGGCGACATTGCCACGGTGACTGTCCACATAAGGAAGATAAGGGAAAAGATAGAGTACGACAGCGCAAAGCCGCAGTACATAGAGACGCGGTGGGGAGTCGGTTACAGTTTCAGGATGTGATGTGCGTCAGTCTGTAAAGGAGAGATCATGATCAACGAGTTTTACAAGGAAATGCTTAAAGGAAAATCCGTGATACGCACGCTTTCGGAGCGCGCGGTAAAGCGGGGACAGGAGATCGGCTACGGGAATGTGTTTGATTTTTCCCTCGGAAATCCTTCCGTGCCGGTGCCCGGGGAGTTCACGGACATCCTCAAAAGGCTTACGGAAAATCCCGATTCCATGTATATCCATGGGTATTCACAGAGTCAGGGCATTCCGGAGGTCAGGAAAGCGCTGGCGGACCAGCTGAACAGGCGCTTCGGGATGGAGTATACGGGGGAGCATCTGTTCATGACCACAGGAGCGGCCGGAGCCATTGCCCATGCCCTGAGAGCCGTGACGGTGAAAGGGGATTCCGTCATCACTTTTGCACCGTTTTTCCCCGAATATCATCCGTATATAGATAATGCCGGGAGACATCTTAAGGTCGTTCCCCCGGATACCGTTAATTTTCAGATAGATTTTGACGCCTTCGAGGAAGCCCTGACGGAGGATGTGGCGGCCGTACTCATCAATTCCCCCAACAATCCCTCCGGCACGGTTTATTCGACAGAGACAGTCAGGACTCTGGCGGATATCATGGACAAAGCCCAGAAGAAGTACGGGCACAGCATTTTCCTGTTATCCGACGAGCCCTACAGGGAGATCATTTTCAAGGGAACGGATTCGCCTTACGTCACAAAGTATTACGACAATTCCATTTCCTGCTACTCCTATTCGAAGTCCCTGTCGATCCCCGGAGAAAGGATAGGCTATATCGCGGTCAACCCCGCCTGTGAGTGCGCGGATATCATTTCCGTAATGTGCGGTCAGATATCCCGCGGCCTCGGGCACAATTGTCCCCCCGCGCTTTTCCAGAGAGCGGTGGCTGAAGCCGGGGAAATGACCTCGGATCTGTCTGTTTATGAGACAAATATGAACCTGCTCTACGATGCGCTTACGGATCTGGGACTGGAGATCGTAAAGCCCGGCGGGACTTTCTACATGATGCCCAAGGCTCCTGTCCCGGACTCTGTGGAGTTCTGCATGAAGGCGTTTGAGGAGCAGGATCTGGTGCTGGTGCCCACGGACTCATTCGGCTGTCCCGGGTACTTCAGAATCGCTTACTGCGTGGATACCGAAAAGGCTGAGAGATCCCTTGAAGCCTTTAAGAGATTATTGAAAGGCTGACTGACATGGCTGTTTTAGAGATAATAAAAACGATCATTTACGGGATCGTCGAAGGGATCACCGAGTGGCTTCCCATATCCAGTACCGGTCACATGATCCTTTTGAAGGAGTTTCTGCCCCTCAATGTGTCGGAGGATTTCTGGGAACTGTATCTGGAGGTCATCCAACTTGGAGCTGTAATGGCGGTGCCGGTGATCTTCTGGAAGAGGCTTTGGCCCTTCAGGAGGGACGCAGGAGGAGGGGTCGTTGTAAAGAAAAAGAGCCTGAGACTCTGGCTCCTTATGATCATTGCCTGTCTTCCCGCGGTCATATTTGCCCTTTCCGGAGCGGATTCCTGGTTCAAGGAAAAGTTTTACAACCCCTTCGGAGTTGCGGCGGCTCTTATCATAGTCGGCGTGGCGATCATAGTTGTGGAGATGTACCGCGCGGGGAAGAGTGTAAGGGTTGAGAAGCTCATTGAGGTGACTGTCAGGGATGCTGTCATCATAGGAGTGTTCCAGCTGGTGGCGGCCATGTTCCCCGGGACTTCGAGATCGGCGGCCACCATTATAGGGGCCATGCTGATAGGAATAACGAGACCTGTGGCTGCGGAGTTTACTTTCATGCTCTCATTTCCGGTCATGTTCGGCGCATCGCTCCTTGAGATAGTGAGGGGGCATTCCGCCACCGGGTTTGAGGTCGCGCTTCTGGTCATCGGCATGGTGGTATCGTTTGTGGTATCCATGGCCTGCATCAGATTTCTGACCCGCTTCGTGAGAAAGCATGATCTGCGGGTCTTCGGTTGTTACCGCATAGTGCTGGGCGCCCTGATGCTCCTGTACTTTGGGATCGCGGGTGCCTCGTGACCCGGGTGGGTCCGTGAACGTATGATCTCCATACCGGTTTCGGGGCCGGAATGAGGAGAATGCTGCACAAATATGGTTGAAATATGTCCTGTATTATATATAATAGTGCCTTGTTACAATGAGGAAGCGGTGCTGCCGGTGACAGCGCCTATTTTCCGTGAAAAGATCAGGGGGCTTACTCAAAGCGGCAGTATCGCCGGGGGGAGCCGCGTGCTTTTTGTGGATGACGGCAGCAGCGACGCCACCTGGGACATAATAAGGGAACTGTCCGAAAAGGACGAGGCGTTCTGCGGCATAAGCCAGAGCAGGAACAGAGGGCACCAGAACGCCCTTATTGCCGGGCTGACGGAAGCGGTTGACAGGTGCGACATAACCGTGACCATAGACTGTGACGGGCAGGACGACATAAATGCAGTCGATGAAATGATAAGGGCGTACCGTGACGGCTGCGACGTGGTATACGGAGTCAGGAAGACCAGAAAGACCGACAGCTTTTTCAAGCGTTTCACCGCCGAGACCTTTTACAGGATCGTGAATTCAATGGGGGGAGAGGTGGTCTTCAACCATTCGGATTACAGGCTTATGAGCAGCAGGGCGGTAAAGGGTCTGCTGGAATTCGAAGAAGTGAACCTTTTCCTCAGGGGAATGGTGCCCATGGTGGGCTTTAAGAGCACCTCCGTGGGTTATGACAGACAGGAGCGGATGGCGGGAAAGAGCCATTACCCTTTATCAAAGATGATGGCATTTGCCTGGGACGGGATCACCTCCCTGAGCACCAGGCCCATCAGGTTCATCACCTGTCTGGGAGCGCTGGTTTCACTGGCCAGCATAGTGGGCATTATCTGGGCTCTCACGGTGCATACCATGGGAGACACGGCCTGGGGATGGTCAAGTCTGGTGTGCGCCATGTTTTTCATCGGCGGCGTCCAGCTTCTGTCCATCGGCGTTATAGGAGAATATGTGGGAAAGATCTATCTGGAAACAAAGCATCGACCCCGTTTTATATTGAAAGACACCGCAGGACTGCCGGAGAAAGCGGATAGATGAAGAAAGAGATCACAACATCCGTATATACGTTCAGGGATCTGATCAAGGGCGGCCTTCTGTATGTGGACAAGACCGAGTATCTGTACAGGCTTGTCAGCACTACGAAGGGTCAGTTTTTCTGCGCCCGGCCCAGACGTTTCGGCAAGAGCATGGTGGTGTCCACCCTCAAGGAGATATTCAGCGCAAACAGGAGCCTTTTTGAGGGCCTGTACATATATGACACCGATTATGAGTGGCAGAAATATCCCATCATAGATATAGATTTTTCCAGAGCAAACGTGTCCTCGGTCATGATCCTCTCCGAATGGCTGACAAATCTCCTTCAGGGGTATGCGGCCGACTATAAGGTGGAGCTGGAGAATACCGATCCGTCCCTTATGTTCAGCGAACTCATAGAGAAGGTGAGCCGGAAGAGGAAAAAGGGCATCGTGCTCCTTGTGGATGAATATGACAAGCCGGTTCTGGATCACCTGGAGAATGAGGAGGATGCCGAGAAGTTCCGCGCCTTCTGCGATTCATTCTACCAGATGATAAAAGGCTGCGAACCTTATCTCAGGTTCGTGTTCATCACGGGCGTAACGAAGTTCACAAAAGTATCCATCTTCAATCAGCTGAACAGCCTGAACGACATCACCATAAATGAGGAGTATGCGGGACTTTTCGGCTACACAAAGGACGAATTCCTGACCTATTTCGATGAATACATAAATGAAGAGGTCGAGAGACGGACTGAGGAAAAGCGGGTCGCCTTTGAGGAAGAGCAGGACAGGCTGGAGAAGGAAGCCAAAGAGAAGGCCGAAGCCAGGCGCAGGAAGAGACGCAGGAGATCTGCGGATCAGGTCCGGAGAAAAAGAGAAGCGGTCCCGCTTTCCGTGAGGGACCACAGAAAGAAAAGAAGGAAGAACAGAAGACGCCCGGAAGATTTCGACGCCGAGGAGGAGTTTCCGGAGATAAGGGATGAGTCCGGGACCGGTCCTGATCCTGAGGGATCCGGGCTCCCGGGGGAGGAGAGTGTCTCCCCGGAAGAAACTCACATGGAAGAGGAGTCCGTAGAAGAGGCTCCCACAGAGGAGATCTTCACAGAGGAGACTGACGGAACGGTCCTCCGGAGTGTTGAGGATACGGGTGAAGAGAGCGCCCTGATCCCTGAGGAAGACGGGGCTGTTTCCGGAGACGCAGGAGAGCCAACCGAAGAATATCCTGAAGCGGAAAGAACCGAAGCAGAGCCAACCGAGGATAATCCTGAAACGGAAAAAACCGAAGGAGATCAGGCGGCAGAGGCTTCGGAGGAAGATGCGAATCCCGGGGACGGCGCTTTGGAAGACGCCGGGAAGGAAGGGCTCCCGAGGGATGCTGTCACTGTATCCTCTGAAACTGCGGAGATTGAAGGGACTTCGGAAGAAAATGAAGAGGTCTCTCCGGTTGACAAGGATATAGAGCCTCTGGAAGAGATAAAACCCAGGGTGCGCACCATGGCCGCGGTATTCCGCAGGTTTACCGCTGGCAAAAAGAAAAAGAAGAAGAAAAAGGAGCTGAAGCCCGCGGAGGAAGCTCCCGCAGAGGAGATTCCCGCAGAGGAGACTGACGGAACGGTCCTACGGAGTGTTGAGGATACGGGTGAAGAGAGCGCCCGGACCGCGGAGGAAGACGGGGCTGTTTCCGGAGACGCAGGAGAGCCGACCGGAGAATATCCTGAGGCGGAAAGAACCGAAGCAGAGCCAACCGGGGATAATACCGTAACCGAAGAAAATCAGACGGAATCCGTGGAGGCATCTGAGACAGAGCCGGAGGAAACCCCTGAGGATCCCGCTGAAGAAACCGTAACAGAGAATACCGTGACTGAAGAAACTCAGACGGAATCCGGGGAAGCATCGGAGACGGAGGAAACTCCTGCGGAACCGGCGGAGGATGCGGAAACGGAAGAGTCTCCTGCAGTCTCCGGTGAAGCAGCGGAAGAACCTGCGGAAGAAGAAGTATATGATCCGGAGGAGGATGAAGAGGATTACGGTGAGATAGAGGAAGTCGTAGAGGCGGCCGAATCAGCGGGGATTGCCGCGGTTCCGGTCCCGGAAGCCGAAGAACCTTATCCGTATGATGACGGAACTCCGCAGGAGGAGACCTATGATGAAGAAGCCTCCGCTGCCGGAGAGGGACCTGAAGACCCGGGGGAAGAGCCCGAAGAACAGCCGGATTATGTGCGCCTGACGTTTGACCACGACGTTGCCTTCGAGGAGGAAAAGAAGGCCTTCATCACCGAGGTCCGCAAGTGGTACGGGGGATATCGTTTCTATCCCGATACCCCGCAGTTATACAATCCGGTTTCCCTGGGACTGTTCTTTAATAACGGATGCACTTTCCGTAATTACTGGTTCTCCACCGGCATGCCCGGATTTATGATGGACCTGTTCAAGAATAACAGGATCCATGCGGATGATGTCACCGGTAAGGAAATGGCGGAGACCGCCATAGACACCTTCAACGTGACGGAACTGTCCGGAGGCAAGGTATCTCAGGAGAGAGTGCTTCAGATGCTCTTCCAGACAGGCTTCCTGACCATCAGGAAGCTGGTGGTCCAGAACGGCTTCAGGAGTTACACGCTCAAATTCCCCAACCGGGAAGTGCGTAAGACCTTCCAGCAGTGTTACGTGGATCCCGTGGCCGGAGCAAAACCTTCTAAGGCAAAGAAAGAACACGTGCCCGCGGAGGAGAAGCCGCCCTGGAAACTCGCTCCCCTTATCTGTGTGCTGCTGGCGCTGGTCACCGCGGTGTCCATCTTCTTCATCGTGAGGATGAACGAGGACTGGAAGGAAGCGCATGAACAGCTGGCATACGAGGAGACATACATAAATGAACTCCGCGCTGAGTCCGAGACCCAGGAAAAGGATCTGGAATCCCAGCTGAAGGAGGCTGAGAGCGAAAACTCCGACAACCAGTCCGAGATAGACGATATGAAGGCCGAAAAGGAAAGTGTCGAGCAGGACATAAGAGACAGTCTTAAGGAGATACAGTCATTGGAAAGCACCGCCACGGACCTGTACGGACCGGAGGCAGTGGAGAGGCTGAGATCGCAGTATCAGGATATCAGTTCCGACAGTTCGTCTTCCGACTCCGGGTCACAGGAGGCGCCGGAAGAATCTTCGGAAGGTCCGCTGGAAGGGCCTTTTGAAAGCCCGCCCGGCAGTTCGGACGGCAGCGGTCCCGATATTCAGTTCCTTATGAACCCTGTGGATGCCATCCTTCAGTGAGGTGAACGCGTGAGAAAAGGTACCATAGCGATGATAATATTCGGCATTGTCGCCGCAGCGTCGTCCGCAACGGCCGGATACAGGTATTACACCATCCGCCATATTGACGACCGCCTTGACAAGCTTTACGCCAAAGAGGACGAGATAAATGAGGCCATGAACGCGGCTGATGAAAAGTATGCCGCCGCCATGGAATCGGCTGCCGGCCCTTATGATGCCGCGTCTTCGGAACTGGATAAAACCTGGACCAGATATAATGATCTTCAGTCCTATTCCGACGACCTCAATGACCTGATCAATAACTATGAGGATCCGGAGGAATCCTCCGAAGAAGAGTCCGAGGAGGAATCCGAAGAGGAATACGAAAGCAGTTCGTCAAGCAGCTCATCTTCAAGCACCTCCTCTTCGTCATCCGGAACGGAAGCCCAGCCGGCTCAGCCCTCAACCGGAACGGACACCCGTCCTCAACAGACCACTCAGACCACGCCTCCCGCGCAGTTGAGGCGGATAGAGGAAGGATATGTGGTGTATGATTCGAGCTTTGAGGCTTACCAGTTGTGGGTTTACAAGTATTACGTGGACGATTACCGCTGGGATCTGGACGAGGACTATTACGTTCCGCCGAACCTCCGCTCCACTCCGGCCAATACTTCCACCACGGGCTTTGAACTGGGCGAGGACGAGACCTATATCGAGACCTGCACGGTCTATTACGATCCCGACCTTGAAGAGTACGGGATCTGGTTCAGTGAACAGATGCCCTGGTTTGAGCTTTCCGGGTATGAACCGCCGGAGGAAAGATGACGGGGAGCGGAAGCATATCGTAAAGAAGCGCTTTCCCCCGCGCCGGATCGGGGAGATAATGAAACCCTCAAACAGGTGAGGGGCTGCAGGAGAGGATCGATTATGGAAAACAGGAAAAAAGTCATACTTACCGGTGACAGACCCACCGGAAAACTTCACATAGGCCATTATGTGGGATCACTCAGACGGAGGGTGGAACTCCAGAACAGCGGGAAGTTCGACGACATCTTTATAATGATAGCCGACGCCCAGGCTCTCACGGACAATGCGAAGGATCCCGGAAAGATCCGGGAAAATCTCCTGAACGTCGCCCTGGATTATCTGTCTGCGGGGATAGATCCGGCAAAGTCCCACATACTCATTCAGTCCATGATACGGCCTCTGCCGGAACTCACCGCATATTATATGAACCTGGTCACGGTCCAGAGGGTCAGGAGGAATCCCACCGTGAAGTCGGAGATGAAGATGAGGGGATTTTCCGAGGAGGAATCGGACAATGAAGAGGGAACGCCGGTAGGGTTCTTCTGCTATCCCATTTCCCAGGCTGCGGACATCACTGCCTTTGATGCCACGGTAGTTCCTGTCGGGGAGGATCAGGAGCCGATGCTGGAGCAGACAAGGGAGATAGTGCGCAGGTTCAACGGCATTTACGGGGAGACTCTGGTGCTGCCGGATATCATGCTCCCCGGAAATAAAGCCTCACGCCGCCTCCCGGGAACGGACGGGACCGCGAAGATGAGCAAGTCCCTGGGGAACTGCATCTATCTGTCCGATGATGAAGAGACGGTTTCAAAAGCGGTCATGACGATGTATACGGATCCCACCCACCTGAAGGTTTCGGATCCGGGACATACGGACGACAATCCGGTCTTTATTTACCTGGAGGCTTTTGCAGGTGAGGATAACCCGGACGCGAAGGCGCTCTTTGAGGAATATGCGCCCGACTACGCAGATCTCAATGAGATGGAGGAACACTACAGAAGAGGCGGCCTCGGAGACGTAAAGGTGAAAAGATTCCTGAACAGCGTGCTGCAGGAGTCTTTGTCGCCCATCAGAAAGAGAAGGGCCGAGTATGAAAAGGACATACCTGCGGTCTATGAGATACTCAGGGAGGGAACCGCTTACGCCGAGGCTACGGCGGAGAGGACTCTCAACCGCGTAAGGAAAGCCATGGGTATCGATTATTTTGGTTGAAACAGAAAGAACAGGGGGGCTTCGGGAAGAGATATGTGCGGCATAATAGGCTATACGGGATCTGAGACTGCGCAGGAAGTCATTACGGACGCTCTGACAACGCTTGAGTACAGGGGCTATGACAGCGCGGGACTGGCGCTGTCCGGAAGTAAGAGCAGATCCATCGATATTTATAAATGCGCCGGCAGGGTTTCAGACCTGAAGAGCATGCTGGAGAAGAAAATGAAACCCGCGGACAGGGAGGCCACCTGCGGCGTGGGCCACACCCGCTGGGCTACCCACGGCGGGGTGACGGATACCAATGCGCATCCTCACAGGGTGGGTACAGTGACCCTGGTGCACAACGGCATCATTGAGAATTACCGCGAGCTTACTGATGAGTTCAGGCTTAAGGGCAAGCTTAAGAGCGAGACCGACACGGAGGTCGTTGCGGGAGTGCTGGACAGCTTCTACGCCGAATCGGAGGATCCCAAGAAGGCCATTGCCGAGACCGTAAAGGAACTCAAGGGTACCTTTGCTCTGGTGGTCATGTTCGCAAATTATCCCGATGTGGTCTTCGCCGTGAGGAATGTGTCTCCCATAGTGGCCACCCAGTCCCCTCAGGGGTCCATGCTGGCCAGCGACCTCACTGCCCTGACCAGGTTTACTGACAGGTATTTCGTCCTTCCCGAGTACACTATCGCGGAGCTTCACCGTTCCGCCCTCTACCTGTGGACACTTAACGGAAAGCCCGTGGAGCCCGAATGGCTCACCATGGACTGGGAAAAGAACTCCGCGGATAAAGGGGGTTATCCCTTCTACATGGAAAAGGAGATAGACGAACAGCCCGAAGGCATCAGAAAGACCGTGGAACCGAGGTTAAAGGACGGGATCCCGGACTTTTCCTGCGACGAGCTGGATGAGTCCATCCTGACCGATACGGAGGAGATCACCGTGGCCGCCTGCGGCACCGCGATGCACACAGGCCTGGTGTTCCAGAATCTGGCCAGGAAGATACTGCATACGGAAGTGAACGTGTGTCTGGCCTCGGAATATATGTACGGGGAGCCGGTGGTCGGCGAGAAGACGCTCCTTATAGCCGTGTCGCAGTCCGGGGAGACCATCGACACCCTGGAGGCGGTGAAGTACGCAAAGAAACGAGGCGCCAGAACCCTTGGGATCATCAACGTCCGGGGTTCTTCCATAGCCAGGGAATGCGAGAGCGTCCTTTTCACCAACGCGGGACCCGAGATCGCCGTGGCTTCGACAAAAGCCTATACCACCCAGCTTTCCCTTTTCTATCTGCTGATCGCCAGGATCGCGTATTTAAAGGGGATCTGGGATGAAGATAAGGTCAGGGATTTTACGGCCCATCTCTGCCGGACCCCCGATGCAGTGGATGAGGTGCTGAACATCAGGAAGGATATCCATATCATCGCCAGGAACATACTTGAGGCCAGCGATCTCTTCATGATCGGCAGGGGTCTGGATTACGCGGCCCTTCAGGAAGGGTCGTTAAAGCTTAAGGAAGTGTCCTATATCCATTCCGAAGCCTACGCATCCGGCGAGCTCAAACACGGACCCATTGCCCTCATCACAGAGGAAACGCCGGTGGTGGCCCTTGCCACCCAGGAGTCCCTTTTAAAGAAAGGGCTTTCAAACGTCCGCGAGGTCAGGAGCCGCGGGGCTTCCGTGGTGTTATTTGTCAAGAATGCAATGTCTGAAGGGCTCGAACAGGAATTCAACATCGTGCGTCTCCCGGATCTTCCGGACGAATTCATGGTGTTTCCTGCCGCGTGCGCCCTTCAGCTTCTGGCGTATTACGTGTCTTCGGACAAGGGCTTTGATGTGGACAAGCCCAGAAATCTGGCAAAGGTAGTGACTGTGGAATGAGAGGATCAGAGGAAAAAGAAAAGAAGATAACGACAGGAACCGGGAATTCGGGGACCTATGCGCTGCTGCTGGTATCCCTGGTGCTTCTGGTGTTGGGCGGGCTCATGAACTGGGGGCCGGAGATCAGTCCCGGCTACATATTCATGGCTCTTTGCAGCGCCTTTGTGATCACGGGGATCATAGGGATCGTCAGATACTTCATGAATGATGAATTCAGAAGGCTGGATTCCTACGGCTTTTCGGCTGGCTGCATGATGGTGATCCTGGGGGTCTGCGGATTTGTGAGAGTGGAAGAGGTCTCGGGTTATTTTGTGACCATCATCGGACTGACCGTCATTGCCACGGGAGTGGTGGCGCTTCAGAGCGCGCTGGATCTCAGCCGCATGAAGGATGTGCTGTGGATACCGGTGCTGATCCTTGCCGTGGTCATGACGGCGGCAGGGGTTTTTGTGCTCATGAACACTGCCCTGGATGAGACGGTGATGAACTGGATCATGCTCCTGGACGGGGGCGCGAGCCTTTTGATACTTCTGTACCTTGCCATAAGGCTTCATTTCTACAATAAGGAAGCGGAAAAATTGGGAGACGTTCCCCGGGTGGTGATCTTCGATATGGACGGCACCCTTATCGATACCGAAAAGATATACAGGAAGGTCTGGCCCGAAACATTTTCGGAGTTCGGTTACGAGATGACGGACGAGGATTTTCTGGCTCTCCGCAGCATGGGACGGCCTTATTCCCTCGAGTATATCGAAGAGCATTTCGGAAAGGGCGCCCGGGAGGATTATGACAGGATGAGGGAGCGCAGGGGCGAGTTGTTCAACGCCTACATCGCCGAGCATCCCATAGAACCCAGGCCCTATGCGGCGGAAACCCTTGACCGGCTTAGGAAAAAGGGCTACAGACTGGCGCTTGCCACGGCCACTGACGAGAAAAGGACCGAGGATTACCTGACGAAAACGGACCTGAAGAAGTATTTTGACAAGCTCATCTGCGCCACGGAGGTGAAGAGGGGGAAGCCTGCTCCGGACGTTTACCTTGAAGCCTGTTCGAGGATGGGCGTGAAGCCCGAGGAAGCCTGCGCTGTGGAGGACAATCCCAACGGCCTAAGATCCGCTCATGATGCAGGCATGAAGGTATTATTTGTGCCGGATCTCACCGGCGAGACGGATGAGACCGGGGAATACAGCGATAAAACCTTTAAAGATCTTAAAGAACTGGGAGATTATCTATGCAGATAAAGACTATCGATAAAAACGGGAACATCACCGCGGACTATCCGGAGGAAAACGAAAGGGAGAGGTCTGACAGGGGTCCATACAGAAAAAAGAGCGGCAAAAAGCCCCAGAATCAGAGACCCCGAGGGAATAACCCCCGGCAGGACTCCGGAAATCCCGAAGGGCAGCAGGAGGGCCGGAACCGTAAGGATGCCCGGGACCGGCAGAACAGGGTAGATGCCGGAGAACGGAGGAACGATCAGAAGCAAAGCGAGACCGGAGAACGGAGGGCCGAGCAGAACCGCGGAGACAGCAGGAACCGTAAGGACGCCCGGGAGCAGCAGAACCGGGGTGAGAACCGGGACCGCAGGAACGGCAGGGAGCAGCAGAACCGGAAGGATCCCAGGGAACAGCAGCAGGAAAAGAATGCCGCGGCAAAGGGCCGGAAGAAGGATCCCAGACCCCAGAAGAAACAGGGCCCTGCCAGGACAAAGGATATATACGACAGGGATGAGCGCATATGGATACAGTACCAGCACTACGGGACGGACGATCTCTCCGCTACCGTCACCCTGTCCAAGGAGGGCGATGGCTATGCGATCTCCAGGGTGACCGTGACTGCGGTAGGCGGGAAACTCATGGATCTTTGGCATGTTCCCACTTTTACCGAGGAGCTGGATTCGCTTGCGGACATGGAGGAATTCTCGGGGCTTGCCGCAAAGCTTAAGATAGCGAAGAAGCTGCACAGGGAAGGGGCTCCAGCCATAGACGAGGCCTTTGCGTGCGTGTGCGATAACGAGACGGATTACGTCATGTTCCCGGGGGGCTGTCCCGATAATGACGATCTTTCGGCCGAGGCGGAGAGGTTTGTGAACGACCTGGGGCTTAAGGTCGCAAGGATGTGCAATCCCCAGGAGGCAATGAAGGGGTACGGATACCTGTAAGGTATATTTGGAGGGCGCTTTTTGATCATTATCCTCGAAAATGAATATCTCACGTGTGAGGTCAATTCTTTTGGCGGAGAGATAATGTCCGTCAGGGATATTACCGGCACGGAATATATCTGGCAGGGAGATCCGGAGCATTGGGAGGGACATGCCCCGAACTGTTTCCCTTTTGAGACGGAGCTTACGGATTCTTCCTACGTTTATGAGGGCCGGAGATACGAGATAGCGTCCCACGGATTCATGAGAAAGATGAGGATGAAGGTGGACGCCCTTACGGGCGAATCCCTGGTCCTGTCAGCTTCAGACAACAAGGATACAAGACTTTCATACCCGTTCCATTTTATTTTCAAGATAGAATACCGCCTCACCGGAAGGACGCTCACGGTGACCTATACGGTGGCAAACCTTGGCACGGATCCGATGTTCTTCTCCATAGCGGGGCATCCCGGCTTCAACCTTCCGCTTGAAAGGGCGGGGAGCCTCGAGGATTACAGGCTCAGGTTCCCGGAAGGGATGAAACCCCGGCGCATAGCCACTACCGAAGGAGGGCTTCTGACCGGGGGTAATGATGAAGAGTTCGCTCTGGATGACGACACTTCTTTTGCCCTCAGGGAGAGTATTTTTGAAGACGGCTCCGTTCTCCTTTCGGACACGGGCGGAGTGGTCGCGGTCGAATCCGATTCCTTTGACAGGAGCATTGTGATATCTTTTGTGAAAATGCCCTATGTGTGCCTGTGGAAGAGGAAAGGCGCTGATTTCCTTTGCATAGAACCCTGGACATCCCTCCCCCCGATGGCGGAACGGGATCAGGAGCTGGAGGATATGGGTCTTATTTACCTGCGGGACGGCATGGATTATTCCACTTCCTACAGCATTTCCTGCCTGTAGCAGGTCGTCGCGTTTTGGAGGAAAAAGGCATGCTGTACTGTATCATCGGAAAAAGCGCATCGGGGAAGGATACGATCTTCACGGGACTCATGGGAAAAGAGGAGCTTGGCCTGAGACGGCTCATAACCTGTACCACCAGGCCCAAACGTCCCGGGGAAAAGGAAGGGATCGAGTACAGCTTTGTGTCTGAAGCCTCGTTCAGGGAAATGGACGCGGCAGGAAGGATAATAGAAAAAAGGGCGTACGACACCAGACTCGGAATGTGGTATTATTTTACCACCGATGAGACCGACGTGCTCTCGGGAAGGTATCTTGTGATAGCCACCGTGGATTCCTGCGCCTCCTACATCTCAAGGTGGGGAAAAGAGAACGTTCTGCCGATATATCTGGAGGCATCCGATCACACTATCCTGCTGCGTTATATCAACAGGGAGGCACAGCGGGAAGAACCGCGGTATGATGAGGTGTGCCGGAGATTTCTCGCGGACAGGGAGGATTTTTCCGAGGAGAGGCTTTCTTCCATCGGGGTCACAGCCAGGTTTTCCACGGAGGAGGGACCTGACGAGTGTATCGAAAAGGTGGCGGGATATATCAGAGCGACTTTTTGACGGCGCGCGTGGGCGCTTCCGGTTTCCGGGTCCCGAAAAACGCGCCATGGCTACAGGGGAGTAGAACGGTATGGATTTCAGGATCCAGCAGCTTGGGCAGATACAGGAAACCCAGCAGATACAGGAAAATTCGGAGGTCCCCGCGGACGGCACCTTCAAGTTCACCCTTGCTTCCCAGATAGGCGAGGCCGATCTGAGAGAAGCCCTGACCAATATGATGGAACAGATCACTGAGCAGGGCAGCCGTATCGCAAAAAAGCACGACATCCGGGACATGAAGAAATACCGGGCTCTTATCAAGTCCTTTTTGAACGAGGTCGTCACAAGGTCCCACGAATTCGCAAGGGAGAACTTCCTGGACCGCCGGGGCAGGCACCGTGTTTACGGCATCATCCGGCAGATAGACGACAAGATGGATGAGCTCGCCAGGGCGCTGATCGAAGACGAGACCGACAACATAAAGATCCTGGATACCATAGGAGACATAAGGGGACTCCTGCTGGATATCCTGACCTGACTTTGCTCCCGCGTCTCAAGTTGTAAAGATACCCCTTAAGTAGTAAAATAACGGCATGCATAGTTTCAAGGATATAATCGGTCATGACAGGATAAAGGAAGCCCTTATGCAGTCCGTATTCCGGAATGAGCCCTTTCAGTCCCTTATCATCGAAGGGGAAAAGGGATCCGGTAAGGGCTTTATTTCTGATGTATACGCCGGAGGCATCCTCTGCGGGGAGAAAGACCGGGGGAAGAGGCCCTGCGGGCATTGTCACTCCTGCATGATGGCAGATGCATATACCCACCCGGATCTCATCAAGATACCTCACGAAAAACCCAAACTCATAAGCGTGAGCGACGTGAGGGACGGGCTGGTGAACGCGATCCAGATCAGGCCCTCAGTCTCCGAGTACAGGGTGTTCATCCTTCCGGAAGCGGAGAAGATGAACGCGCAGGCCCAGAATGCGATACTGAAGACCATCGAAGAACCTCCCGCCCATGCAGTGGTGATATTGCTCACCACATCCGCGGGAGCTCTTCTCGACACCATCAGGAGCAGGTGCCGCATAATGAGGCTCCAGCCGCTTCAGGATTCACAGATCGCGGCGTATCTCAAGGATGTCCTGCAGATCACGGGAAGCAAGGCCGAGCTTTGCACCGCCTTTGCCCGCGGGAATATTGGCAGGGCGAGGAGCCTGGCTCTGAACGAGGATTACGAAGAGGTCAGACAGGAAGCGGTTTCTCTCCTTATAGGCATGAGGGATGCGGATCAAAGCGAACTCATGAACGCCGTTGAAGAGGTGGGGAAGTGGGATCTGACTCCGGAGGATTTTTTCGGGATCATGTCGGTCTGGTACAGGGACGTGCTGCTGTATAAAGCCGTGGGCGATCCCGACAGGCTCGTGTTCAGGAATCAGACCGCTGCCATCAAGGACGCCGCCAGTCAGATCTCCTACGAGGGACTTGAAAACATCATCAAAGCTCTGGCCACGGCCGGGAAAAGGCTCAACGCGCAGGTGAATCAGGATCTGACTATAGAACTGCTCTTCCTTTCCATTCAGGAAAACAGCAGATAGAGAAAGGATCTTTATGAAAACGGTAACAGGTATCCGATTCAGGAACGCCGGAAAGGCGTATTATTTTGACCCGGCGGGACTTACTCTCAAGAGAAATGATCATGTGATCGTGGAGACCGCCAGGGGGATGGCCTACGGAACGGTGGCCATGGAACCCTACGAGGTGTCGGAGGAAAAGATCAAAGGACAGCTTTTGCCGGTGAAACGCATGGCTACCGAGGCGGACGACATTCAGAACGCCGAGAACAGGCAAAAGGAAAAAGCAGCCTTTGACACTGCGGAGGAAAAGATCCGTGAGCGCGGACTGGATATGAAGCTCGTGGCGACGGAATACACTTTTGACCGGGCCAAGATCATTTTCTATTTTACGGCGGAGCAGAGAGTGGATTTCCGCGAACTGGTAAGGGATCTGGCTTCGATCTTCAGGACCAGGATAGAACTCAGGCAGATAGGCGTCCGGGATGAGACCCGTATGAAAGGCGGGCTTGGGCCCTGCGGCCGCCCGGTGTGCTGCGCGTCCTACATGGATGATTTTGCGCCGGTGTCGGTCCGCATGGCGAAAGAACAGAATCTGTCTCTGAGTCCCACGAAGATATCGGGCCTTTGCGGAAGACTCATGTGCTGCCTCAAGTATGAGGAGGAGGCCTATGCGGAACTCCGGAAGACAATGCCCGATGTGGGAGACTATGTCACCACTCCGGAAGGACAGCGCGGAAAGGTTTCCGCCATAGACCTCATCAGACAGACGGTCCGCGTGCTGGTGGAACAGGGAGAGGACAAGGAACTGCAGGAGTACAGGGCGTCCGATCTTGTCTTCACGAAAAAGCCTCCGAAAGAGAAAAAGAAGAAAAATGAGCGAGCGGGCAGACGACCTTCAGAGGAACGGCCTCAGACTGATACAGGAGACTGAGCTGTTCCGCTTCGGGATGGACAGCGTCCTGCTTACCGGTTACGCGGCTCCCGGTATCAGGCGGGGGGCGGCGGTTCTGGATCTGGGATGCGGTAACGGAGTCCTTCCCGTGCTTTTGTCGGCAAAGACGGAGGAAACCTGTTTTACGGGTATCGAGATACAGGAGGAGGCCGCGGGGCTTGCCCGCAGATCCGTGTCGCTTAACGGGCTCGGAGACAGGATAAAGATAATCACCGGAGATTTCAGACATATAGGCGACTATGTGACGGGCTCTTCGCAGGATGCGGTCATTTCCAATCCGCCCTATGTAAAGGCAGGGAGCGGAAGGGACTATAAAAGCATGAGTGTCAGGATCTCCCGTTCCGAGGAGACCTGCGTTTTCGAAGACGTGGCTGTGGCCGCCGCATATGCGCTGAAAAGGCGCGGGAGGTTTTTCCTTATCCACCGCACCATCCGCCTTGCAGAGATAATAAAGACGCTTTTGGAACATGACCTTACGCCCCGTGAGATGAGATTCGTACAGCCGGATGCCTCCGGTCTCTCCAAGCTGTTTCTGTTGACGGCAGTGAAGGGCGGAGGGATGGAGATGAAGGTGCTGCCGCCTCTTGTGATCAACGGTCCCGACGGTGAATATACCCCCGAGGTCAGGGGACTCTACGGTATCTGAAATGCTTTATATCTGCGCTACTCCCATAGGGAATCTGAAAGACATAACTCTCCGGGTGCTGGATACCCTGAGGGAGGTGGATCTTATTGCCGCCGAAGACACCAGGCACACGAGGATACTGCTCTCTGCTTATGACATCCACACTCCCCTTGAATCCTTTCATGAGCACTCATCTCCCGAGAAGGCGGATATGCTCATGGGAAAGCTTCATGAGGGACTGGACATCGCCTATGTGTCCGACGCCGGAGAACCGCTGATCTCCGATCCCGGCGCTGTCCTGGTCTCCAGATGCATTGAAGAAGGCATCCCCTTCACCTCCCTGCCCGGAGCTTCGGCCCTTCCTGACGCTCTCATAATGTCGGGGATGGAAACGGAAAGGTTTGTGTTTGAGGGGTTCCTGCCCAGGGACAAAAAGGCCTTCAGGGAGGCAGTAAAAAGACTCGGTTCAGAGCCGGGGACGGTTGTGATCTATGAAGCTCCCCATCGCCTGAAAAAGACCCTTGCCGCCCTTTCGGACGGTCTGGGCGGACACCGCAGGATAGCCATCTGCAGGGAACTCACCAAGAAATATGAAGAGGTGATACGTACGGACCTGGCCGGGGCATCGTCATACTACGAGGAAAATGAACCCCGGGGGGAGTATGTGCTGGTGCTGGAGGGAGCGCGGGGCGCAGATCCCGAAGACCGCGGGAGCGGGTATGACACATTGCCGGTACCGGAGCACGTGAAAATGTATGAGGAACAGGGGCTGTCCCGGATGGAGGCGATGAAGGCCGCAGCGAAGGACAGGGGAGTCAGAAAGAGCGATATTTATAAGGAACTGCTCCGGAGAGGGGAAAATGACACTAAGGGATCTTAAGACAGGGGAAACGGGAAAGGTCAGGACTGTGGGAGGGCAAGGCGCCCTCAGACAGCACATGCTGGATATGGGGATCATTCCCGGCACTGAGGTCACCGTGATCAAATATGCTCCGCTCGGGGATCCGGTGGAGGTGAGACTGAGGGGGTACGAGCTCACTCTCAGGCTTGACGACGCCGAGCAGATAGACATAGAGCCGATGCCCAGCCGTGAGAAGACCATAAGGCAGAGATCCGCTGTCAGAAACGAGCATCCCGGTTTAGGAGAGGGAGGGCGTTTTCATCCCAAGGGGAGCGGAGATCCGCTTCCCGAAGGGACGGTCCTCACCTTCGCTCTTGTGGGGAACCAGAACTGCGGCAAGACCACGCTTTTTAACCAGCTCACAGGTTCAAGACAGCATGTGGGAAATTTCCCGGGAGTCACGGTGGACAGGAAGGACGGCGTGATCACCGACCATCCGGACACGCTCATCACCGATCTTCCCGGGATCTATTCCATGTCCCCTTATTCCAGTGAGGAACTGGTGTCCAGGGACTTTGTGCTCAAGGAAAAACCCCGCGGTATCATCGATATCGTGGATGCCACAAATATAGAGAGGAACCTCTATCTGACCATGCAGCTTCTGGAGATGGAGTGCCCCGTGGTCGTCGCCCTCAACATGATGGACGAGGTCACGGGAAACGGGGGCTTTATCGATGTGAACCGCATGGAGGAAATGCTGGGGGTCCCGGTGGTGCCTATTTCCGCGGTAAAGAACCAGGGCGTAAGCGAGCTGGTCCAGCATGCATTACACATTGCGAAAAATCAGGAGAAACCGCAGAGACAGGACTTCTGCGATGAAGATGAACACGGGGGCGCAGTGCACCGCTGCCTCCACGCCGTGATCCACCTGATAAACGATCACGCGGTCGCTGCGGGACTTCCCGTCCGTTTTGCCGCCGGCAAAGCCATCGAAAGTGATCCTCTTATCATAGAGCAGCTGATGCTGGACGATAATGAAAAGGAGACCCTTGAACACATCGCCCTTCAGATGGAAAAAGAGCGCGGACTCGACCGGAACGCCGCCATGGCCGAAATGCGGTTCTCATTTGTCGAGAAGGTGAGCCATGCGTGTGTGACAAAGCCGCGGCAGAGCAGGGAGCGCGAGAGGAGCGAGCGGATGGACAGGATCCTGACCGGGAAGTACACCGCCATCCCTGTGTTTGTCGGAGTGATGGGCCTCACCTGCTTCCTGACCTTCCATGTTGTGGGGGCTTTCTTTCAGAACATCCTGTGCCTGGGGATCGACGCCCTTACCGGAGTCGCAGACAGGGCGCTGACCGCGGCAAGGGTAAACGAAGTGATCCATGGACTGATCATCGACGGCATATTCGAGGGCGTCGGGAGCGTTTTGAGCTTTCTCCCCATAATCGTTACGATGTTCTTCTTTCTGTCCATTCTGGAGGACAGCGGATATATCGCCAGGGTGGCTTTCTTTATGGACAAATCCCTGAGGAAGCTTGGCCTGTCCGGCAGGAGCATAGTGCCGCTGCTCATAGGGTTCGGCTGTACGGTGCCCGCCGTCATGTCCTCCCGCACCCTGCCCAGCGAGCGCGACAGGAGGATGACGATACTCCTTACGCCTTTTATGAGCTGTACCGCGAAACTCCCGATCTACGCCTTTTTTTCGGATGCCTTTTTCCCGGACAAAGCGGCTCTTGTGATGGTGCTGCTCTATGTCTTCGGCATACTGACGGGGATAGTCATATCCGTTGTTTACAATAAACTCTTCTTTAAGGGTGAGGCGGTTCCCTTTGTGATGGAACTTCCCAATTACAGGCTCCCGAACCCGAAGAATGTGCTCCAGCTTCTGTGGGAAAAGGCTAAGGATTTTCTCCAGAGGGCTTTTTCCGTGATCCTGGTGGCGTCCATGGCTGTATGGTTCCTTCAGAGCTTTGACTTCCGGTTCAATATGGTGACGGATTCCGGCGACAGCATATTGGCCGCCGTTTCAGGCGTCTTTGCGCCCATTATGAAACCCATAGGACTCGGGGACTGGAGGATAGTCACCGCTCTTATCAGCGGTTTTATGGCAAAGGAGAGCGTGGTCTCCGTTTTGAAGGTGCTCTTTGGAGCCCAGGGCGGAGCAACGGCCGTTCTCACGCCCCTTGCCGCGGCCTCTCTTCTTGTGTTCAGCCTGCTTTACACGCCCTGCGTCGCCGCCATCGCATCCATCCGCACCGAACTGGGGAACAAATGGGCCTTGTTCGTGGTGGTATGGCAGTGCGCCATTGCCTGGATCATGGCGCTCCTGATCCGGATCGCCGGCATGCTTATGGGAATGGGATAGGGCTTTGCCGATAATAAAGAAGAGACGAAGGTCCGGTCCCGGGAGGCTTCATAATGCTGGCATTGACGAGACCGGAGATATAATGATCCCAACCGGCGTTTCGGAAAGGAAAAGAGGGTTAAAAGAGACTGTATGAATCCGATAGATATTGTGTTGATGATGCTCCTCGCAGCGTGTTTTGCGCTTGCGCTTAGAAGAATGCTGAAGCGTAAAACGGGCTGCAGCTGTTCCGCTTTTGATCGCGGATGCAGCTGTTCCTGCTGCTCTGCGGGAAAAAGAAAGGACAAGTCCGGTACGGAAACAGCCCGTGAAGAAGGAAGTGATGCATGAAGATGACCTATGAAGAACTCCCTGTTTTTGAGAGCGCCGACGGGAGAGTCCGGTTCAGGCCCGCAAATGACGGGGATATAGATTTTATCGTGAGTACCAGGAACAGCCCCTTTGTGATGAAACGGTTCGTATACCGGGAAAAATTCACCGCCGGGTCGCAGAAGAGATGGATGGAAGAAAAGGTCTATACCTGTCAGGTCATCCAATACATATTCGGCCGGGGAGAGGAAAGGGCCGGCTGCGCCTGGCTGACGCCTCTGGACGACGGTTCCGGAAGGGCCGAATACGGCGTATTCATGGATGAGAGATATGCGGGATGCGGGTTTGGGACGGAGGCCTGCAGAGGGATGACAGCCCTTGCCGTGAGCCTCGGTTTTTCCGGATGCATTTCAAGGGTGATCGCCGATAATACCGCTTCCATCCGCATGTTGGAAAAGAACGGTTACCGCATGACGAAGAGCTTTACGCAGAAGACCTTTCCCGGGGGTGAGGAAATAGAGATGGTCATGATGGAATACTCAGCGCCGGATCCCCGTAAATAAAGACCGGTGATCCCGCGCCGCATGCCGGTGGCTTTGACCGTGTGAGACTTCACGAAAACCCCGGTGATATGGTAAAATGATAACAGGTATGCCTTGACGGATCGCAGCACAGACCCCTGACCGCTTCAGGGAACCCCCTTGCCGGGGAAACGATCCGGCGCGGCGACCGGAGAAGAGACGAAGAGCCTAAAGGCAAAGAGATAACAGAGACGGAAAGAGAGAGGGAAAGAGAGGGATGAAAATGAGAAAGATATCGGGCCGGTTCCTGTCGGTATTGATGGCTGCGGCCCTTTTGGCAGGAACCCGGGGCTTTACGCCCGCCACTGTTCTTGCGGCGGGGACGGAGACTGCCGTTCTTTCGGCGGAAGCGGACAGCAGATCAGAAAAACCCGCTGCCGGTCTGCGTGCCCGGTTGGTCGGGAGCGGGTCTCTTTCGATATGCATTTCGGGCGATAAGGGCACTGTATCAGTCCTTGACCGCAGCCTGGATCCCTCGGGGGAAGTGCTGGATATAGCCGAGACCGATGAGGGAAAAGAGCCGGCCACCTACGCATATACAGGAAAAGCCATAAAGCCTCTTGTACATATCTATGACGGCAAAACGTCTCTTCGCGAAAAGGCTGACTTTACCCTTTCATACAGGAATAATAAAAACCCCTATATGTTCGGGACTCAGGAGCCCACGAAGCAGACTCCCGCAGTGGTCGTAAAGCTTAAGGGAAATTATTCCGGAACTGTTTCCGTTTATTTCCAGATCGAACCCATG
>JAEEGL012268010.1_pt1 | contig 27432 bp, 21 predicted proteins | sample 9134231 | NCBI WGS metagenome assembly JAEEGL01 (sample SAMN16246548, study PRJNA631951) | gut metagenome | biome: gut microbiome; feature: rumen; material: fiber-attached | host: Bos | place: Iran: Karaj | collected 2018-10
AAACCTCTTTCTCAGATTGATAAGATCAATATTTATGAGACCGGTGATGGCGCAGAAAGCGGCGCTTCCAGAATATCAGGTAATATGCCTGTAGTTATGAAGCAGGTATTTGATACTATGAGTGAAGCAACAGGTGTTGATTTTGCTGAGATCATGAAGGCTAATACATACGATGCCAAGGTAAATAAGAACGTTAATATTACAGGTGCTGAAGTAACAGTAGCTACAGAGAAATAATTATATAAGTTATATAGCATAAATAAAACCCGCTATCGAGAGATTTTTCGGTAGCGGGTTTTTCTCTATTGCCCGCAAAAATTCATATATTCTCGCCGGAGATGCGCAAAATTTGCGTACTAATGAGATGCTTAGCATTGTATAATAAAGAGTATATTGCAGAATAATAGCTAATTCTGCGGGGGAAAGGATATCAATTTAGTAAAGGGTGGAAAAATGACAAGAGAAGAGTATTTAAAGGAAATTGCCAAGGTTAATGAAGATGGTTTTTACAAAGAAGATTGGGGATCATTATCCAGACACGAGACGCCAAAGTGGTTTAAAGAGGCCAAATTTGGAATATTCATTCATTATGGAGTTTACAGTGTTCCTGCCTTTGGAAATGAGTGGTATTCCAGAAATATGTATAACCGGGCTGCAAGAGAGTACAAGCATCATATAGAGACCTATGGACCTCAGAATAAGTTTGGATACAAGGATTTTATTCCTATGTTCAAAGCTGAGAATTTTGATGCCCACAGATGGATTGAAACATTTAAAAAAGCAGGCGCAAAGTATGTTGTTCCGGTAATGGAGCATCATGACGGCTTTGCGATGTATGATACGGAGTTTAATAAGTGGAATGCAGCCAATATGGGGCCTAAGAGAAATATTGTAGGAGAGCTTAAAGAAGAGTGTGGCAGACAGGGACTGACTTTTTGCGGATCATCTCACAGAGCTGAGCACTATTTCTTTATGAACCTTGGAAGAGAATTTGACAGTGATGTAAATGATGATAATTATCGCGACTTTTATGGCCCTGCGGTACTGTGTCCGGAGTGGCAGAACGAACAGTTTACTGAGAGCACGGAAAATCCGGATTCAAAGGGCCCTGATCAGGATTGGCTTGAGGACTGGATCGTTCGTACGGCAGAGATAATCGACAAATATAGACCTGCAATGCTTTATTTTGACTGGTGGATACAGAATAAAGCCTTTAAACCATATCTCAAGAAACTCTGTGCATATTACTACAATCGTGCCAAGGAATGGGGAAAAGAAGTAACTATATGCTATAAGCATAACGCGTTTCCACCCGATGTAGCTACTTTTGACATGGAAAGAGGGGCTCTTTCGGAGATTTCACCGAGATATTGGCAGACAGATACTGCTATTGGAAACAGATCCTGGTGCTATGTACAGGATAATGAGTATAAGGGCGGATACAAGCTTGTATGCGATCTTATCGATGCAGTTAGCAAAAATGGTAATTTCCTCCTAAATCTTGGACCAAAAGCAGATGGAACCTTTACTGCAGAGGATGAAAAGGCTCTTTCTGATATCGGAGCATGGCTCTTAGAAAATGGGGAAGGCATTTATGGATCAAGCTATTGGAAACAGTATAAGGAAGGCGATACAGTTGTAGCAAGCGGAGCCTTCAATGATGGGGCAGAAGTTTTGTATACTCCTTCCGATTTTAGATTTACTTATAAAGAAGGCTGCATATATGCGTTCTGGATGCGCCCTGCGATGCAGGATGTCAGAATCAAAGCTCTTAAGATGGAAACAATAAGAGGACTTCTGATAGACAGAGTATCTCTTTTGTCCACGGGAGAAGAGCTTAGCTATGAAAGAAATTCTGATGAAATGATCATTAAAGCAAATGAAGCTTTTAAATCAGATATGCCGCTTTGCTTTAAAATCCAGCTTTCGTGATCATTATTCTGAAAGTTTTTGAGGTGATCAGATGGAGCAGGATATTGTTAAATACGAACCGATCATATATATGGATAAAAAAGAGCCATTCAGGCTTAAAAAGATCGGATTTACCGAGTACTGTGAGGATGGGGCTCACAGCAGTTCTTTTAACAGAGCATTTGATTTTGGCAATTATCCAAAGGCTGTGAGAGTACTGGAATACGTCTACTACCTCGATTATGATATTCAGCATTTATATGATCTTGAGCACATTTGGATCTATGTAGATAAAAATGGAGCAGTAGTCGGTGCTGAAGGAAGCTATCATGGCAGATTTCTATGCGCTTACAGGAAAGACAACAGCTCTTTTGCTATCAAAAGAGCTGTTGCACGCGCAGAAATTGAGAATAAGTCTCATGTTGTGATGTATTCACAGCCGGGAAAGCATGCAATGCTTGCTTCTCCCGAATTGATGCGGATATATCCTGAACTATTTACTGCCTGCGACAGACTCTCAGGAATAAACGGTCTTGATGCCCCTGAGAGATATCTTGAGGGAATAAAGATTTCTGATGAGGACAACCGGAAAATTGCAGAATATATCAAAGCAAATTACAGTTTTGTCCCGTCCATGGAATTTGTCAGATGTGACATTTCTGATGGAGATTATGTCAGGTTACAGGATCTACAAGAAATGATTCCCGGATTCATAAAGGCAGAGCTCGATAAATTGGGGGTTGATTATGGAGGACAGGTTAACAAGGATTGATGATTGCATAGAAAAAATCAAGGATCAGATTTTCTCAGGTAAGGTGGACATTACGGAAGTGATGACATCTGATGGTATTAAATGCAAAAAAGTTCCATATGGCCATAGGAATGAGCTTTTAAAGGATTGCACAGACTGGGACGATTTTGAGGCAGGCTCTGTATGGGGAGAACCTGATGGACATGAACTTTTTAGAGTAACTGTTATAGTTCCGGAAAAGTTTAGTGGAAAAGAGGTCTTCTTTTTCCTGTCAACCGGAGCGGAGGATATCTGGAATACAGATAATCCGCAGATGCTGGTGTATATAAACGGTTCCAGGCGAAGCGGAATGGATATGAATCACAACAGCATCAGTATTTACAAGACAGAGGATTGGAAAAAAAGGACAGACAGGACTGTAGATATCGCAATCTATGCATATGCCAATCTTTCTGTTAATGGTAATTATCTGAGGATGGAGCTGGGAGCCTGCGACGAGGCAGCCAAGGCGGCTTATTTTGACATGAGTGTTCCTTTTGATGGCGTCAAAGCCATGCTGGGACTTGATTCCAGAAAAACGGTAATTGATCTTTTAAGCGACAAGACAGCACTAAGTTCGGCAGAACCTGTAGACAGTGATAATGCGGAATATATCCTGACTATTCTTGATAAAGCCTGTGATATATTGCAGCAAGAAGACGAATCGGATACAAGAGGTAACTTTTCAAAAGAGCTTCTGGAGGAGGTATCGGCTTTTTTGGCTGATAATCTCTATGGCATTAGAACTGCTGATGCAACAGTTGCGAGTGTCGGTCACACGCATATTGATGTGGCATGGAAATGGCCGGTTCGACAGACAAGAGAAAAGGCAATCCGAAGCTATTCCACAGTTATGGAGCTTATGAAGCGGTATCCGGAATATCTTTTTATGGCCAGTTCGCCTCAGACATACGAGTTTGTAAGGGAAGACGAACCGGAGCTTTTTGAAGAGATCCTTGCAAGGGTAAAAGAGGGAAGGTTTGAGCCTGAGGGCGCAATGTGGCTGGAAGCTGACTGCAATCTTACAAGTGGAGAGAGCCTTGTAAGACAAATACTCTATGGAAAAAGATATTTCAAAGAGATGTTTGGCGTAGACAGCGATATTCTCTGGCTTCCCGATGTTTTTGGATATAGCAAGGCAATGCCACAAATACTTCAAAAAAGTGGGGTAAGAGCCTTTGTGACAACCAAGCTTGCCTGGAATGATACTAACAGATTGCCACATGATATTTTTATGTGGAAAGGGATAGATGGAAGCTTTATTCCTGTATATATAGTTACTACATGTGATCTTCCATTGGCAGATAAGGCCATGAAAGACGGAGGAATCCTGAATTACACCTATAATGGAAGGCAGGACGCGAGCCAGGTAATGGGCACATGGAGGGCGTTCAGGGAAAAGAGTATTACCAATGAGACCCTTACCTGCTATGGATTTGGAGATGGAGGCGGCGGACCTACCTGGGAGATGCTGGAAACTGACAGAAGGCTTCGTAGGGGAATCCCGGGGTGCCCTAAAACTGTTCAGAAGTCAGTCTCTGCGTTTATGGATGGACTTCTTGATAAAGTCAGGAGATCAAACGATGTTCCTGTGTGGGATGATGAGCTGTATCTGGAATTTCACAGAGGCACATATACTTCTATTGGTAAAAACAAGAAATATAACAGAAGGCTTGAGATATTACTTCAGGAAGCTGAGACTTTAAATGTTCTGGCACATATCTATACAGGTCTTTCTTATCCCAAAAAAGAACTGTATGAGGCGTGGAAGATCCTCATGCTAAATCAGTTCCATGATATTCTTCCGGGATCGTCTATTGATGAAGTGTATATTACTTCTGAAGAAAATTATAAAAAAGCAATTGATATTGTTACAGAATTGATAGATTCGGCGTCTGCTAAACTTAGCGAAGCATCTATGCGGAAGAAGACAGGCCTTTTACCAAGCAGATCAGTTAAAGAACAAGCGCCAGATCCACGGATGATTCTCGTGACCAAAAAGCAGGATATAGCTGTGATAGAGACAGAATTTTATACTATTTTCTTTGATAAGAACGGAGAAATAGTAAGTCTTGTGGATAAGGAAGCAGGAAGAGAAGTTCGTGATATGGGGCAGAGTCCGCTCAACAGGCTGATAGCATTTAAGGATGAACCTAAGGAGTATGATGCCTGGAATATCGATGCTGACTTCGAGAAGATAAGCTGGGATATCACTGATATTGAGGAAATGAAGATTTGCGGTTATCTGACTGATGGAACCACATCCGAGATTGATATTGCAAATTGGAGTGAAGGCACTAGTGCTGCATTTGTAGAGGTTCATGTAGATATAAAGAGGGCCTTTAGAGATTCACAGATATGTCAGAGCATTGTGATCAAAAATGATTCAAGGCGAATAGATTTTCGCACCACAGCTGACTGGCATGAGCACCAGATACTGTTAAAGGCAGCTTTTCCGGTAGATGTAATCTCCAAGGAGATTACATGTGAGATCCAGTTTGGCAATATCAGAAGGAATCTGATCAGAGATACCAGTTGGGATAAGGCCAAATTTGAATGTTGTACTCACAGATGGATGGATATTTCAGATGAAAGATCCGGATATGGAGTTGCTGTTTTAAATGATTGCAAATACGGATATGACGCCAAAGAAAAGCTGATGCGTCTGACGCTTATTAAATCCGGTATTTATCCAAATCCTAATGCTGATCAGGGAATACATGAGTTTACATATTCTCTTTTGCCTCATAAAGGGGATTACAGAGAAGGATATGTTATTGAAGAGGCTACAAGGCTTAATCTTGATTCGCACATGTTCTTATCTCATGATATTTCTGCAGGAAGTGCAGGCAGAGCTTATGAGAGCATGATGAATTCTGTGATCGATCTAAAAGGTGAAAAGGGAGTGTACATAAGCTCGGTTAAACAGGCGGAAGACTCGGAGGATATTGTCATTAGACTGTATGAGGGCTTTGGACAGGAACATAAGGTATCAGCTGGACTATTAAAAGGTCTTGATAAGCCTGTTAAGGATGTTTATGAATGTGACCTTATGGAAAATAAGCTTAGCGCAGAGATGATAAGCTATGAATTGACAAAAAGACTTATTTCCATGGAATTTAAGCCCTTTGAGATTAAGACTATACGCATATCTTTGTAAAAAGGCGTGTAAAAGCTTTATCGCAAAAAATGCAATCTTTTTGAAAATTTGACATAAAAACCGCGTAGATAATGCACGAATAAAAAAATAGAATGTATGATATAGGGAATTAACTATGTCATGCATTCTTTTTTTATTGAAGAATCGCCGGTATAAAATATGTCAGCGATTTCTTATAGGAGCAGATTATGAGTAAAGAAACTAAATTTTTGAGTATTGCGATAGGTCTTTTGCAGGGAATATATAGGGAAGAAGGCATTACAAATAAGGCTGCCGATTCGATGGATGCTGACAGGCTCTATAAATATGTCAGGCTGGTAAATGATAAATACGTGGACAAGGCAGCAAAGAGGACTAATGAAGTTGATTATCCTGCGGGAAATGACAGGAACAGATTTCATCATAATGGAATAATTAGTCCTGATGTTCCACTTGGAAATGTTTTTGTAGAAACCAGGACCAGCGGCGTGGGGACGCCTGCTCAGGTTAAGTTTTTTAAACTACTTCAGGAAGAAGAACCAGCCACCTTTGACAGAGTAAATGGAAAGATTACGATGATCCGCGAAATGACAGGGTTTGATGGGTGTTTATCCAGAAAACTTCCGGTTGGAAGATATGTAATTGAAGTGTCAAAGGGAAGTGAATACGAAATAATAACAGATGATATTGAAATAACAGAAGGGGTATTTTCCAGAAAAACCTATGATCTGAACCGCTTTGTTAATCTCGAAAGCGAGGGGTGGATTTCAGGTGAACTTCATCATCACTGTGTTTATTCAAGTCCTGTATTTGGCGGAGATGATGACGTTGTTGAAACTCCCGAACAGGTAGCCAATTCTATGATGGCTTCGGGGCTTAGCTATGGAGCTCTTTCAGATCACCATATTATTCTGAGCCATCCTGCATGGAAGGCAAATAAAAGAGATAACTTTATTCCAATCATTTCCAAAGAGATATCTACATCTAATGGGCATGTTATGGCGATGGGAGTGCCGGTAGATGTAATTTATGCCATTCCGGATGACAGAAATAGAACTGATAAGTATCTGAGAAATGAATTTGTCAGGATTACTGATGAAATAAAAGAAAATGGCGGCCTTGCGCAAATAAATCATCCTAGAGATCTGCAAAGATCAATATCATGGAACCCTGATTTTGAGGATATGCTTGATATTTTTGAGACTATGGAAATCTGGAACGGGTCAAACCCGATGATGGCAGGCTCTACCAATGATGCTGCAATGAATCTGTGGAATCGCTGCATGCAAAGGGGGCTTTTTCTCCCTGCAACTACCGGAAGCGATACACATAATATTTGCGCGGATGATTACCATGTTCTGTTTGATGAAGTCATGGATACGATGGATGCCATCAGGGTAAATGAACAGGAGCTTTCAAGAGAGTATTCAGATGAAACAGGGGTAATGCTCGAGATAGGAGAAAAACTTCTTCCAATTCTGGAAAAGTGGGCGGAGACATGCCTTTCAAGCGGCTGTGTCAGAACCTATATTAACTTTGATGTTACAGAGCCAAGGGAGAATACTCATAATCATGAATATATCATGAACAGACTGCGCCTGGGCAGGAGTTTTTTGACTAATGGACCAATTCTTTTGACTAAGGTTAATGGAAAGATTCCGGGCCATAATGTAAGACTTACTGAGGGTAAAAAGAGAATTGATAAACTGACAATCGAAATTAAACTTCTGGCTAACCGTCCCCTTAAGACGCTTGAACTTAGCACGGAAAATGGTGTCTATAAGGAAATAGAACTTTGTGCAGAAAAAAAGGATGGCTTCTACGACTATAGCATGGAACTTGAAGAAGCCATTCCTGATGGAAAATACTTATATTTAATTGCCAGGGATGATTGCACAAACCTTGCAATTACAAATCCTGTGATCATCAACCGATAACGGCATTCTGGCGATATTCTCTTGGTGATGTTCCGGAGATCTTGTTAAAGATTCTGTTGAACTGGGAAAAAGAGGAAAAACCGCATTCCTGAGCTATTACAGAAATCTTCTTGTTACTGGATACAAGCTGATACTGAGCGTTTTTGATCCTGGTCAGCTGTATGTAATTGGACAGATTAAAACCTGTAACCTGCTTAAACTCTCTTGATAAATAGCTGGTACTGATGAAGAACTGCTCAGAGAGAGAGTCAAGGGAGATATCCTCTTCATAGTGAGTGTGAATATATGAAGAAACCTCATATATCTTCTGTTCGATTGAATTATAGCTCTGGGTATTGGTATATGTATTCTTGTCCCTTAGTTCATACAGGCAATACAGGAATTCCTGAAATTTGTTGTGAATATAGAATTCATCAGCGGGATTGCCGTAGTATTTATGCTCTTTGGAAAAAATAAACAGGTTGTTCAGGATATCGATAAGCTTCTGCTGATCCTGAAAACCAAATCTGTATACGGGGTTATCAGCATGAAAGGGAGACAGAATTTCTTTGTAGGCATCACAGCTTTCAGGCTTATCTAAGGGATACATGAAATCGATAATGAGACGTCTGCTGGGATCGCCCTTGTAATAAACGGATTTGTGCATAACAGAAGGCGCCAGCAACACGAAATCACCCATGTGAATATTGTAGGGAACACCCTCAATAAGGTGAGTTGCGTTGGGCGCAAGCAAAAACATGATCTCGTAATATGGATGCAGATGCTGGAATTCCATATTAACCGAGGCATCCCTTTTATCATAATCAAAATAGTAATAGATGTTATTGGGGATGTTATTGATGATTATGTAGTGATTGTCTTCGTAATAAATATTATCGTTTATAAGCATATGATTAGTATAAATGAAATAGAAAGAGGTAGCAAATGGTAGCAGATAATAAAGAAATCATGGCAAAGCTCGAGATTTTGGCCCAAAGCTTTCAGAAGTTTTTGTTTGAAGATGATGAGCAGTTTCTGGAAAATATGAAGACCAAAAACCTTGCAGGTGATGATGTCTCCAGATATCAGCATTGGGAGTGGACGCAGGGTGTTGGCTTATATGGTCTTTATCAGATGGCACATGAGCTTGGAAGAAATGATTACGTTGACTTTCTGCATAGTTTTTATGATAAAGAAATACCTTTGGGGCTTCCTGCCAAGAACGTTAATACCTGTGCACCTCTTTTGACACTGGCTTTTCTCCTAAAGGACACAGGGAAAACAGAATATAAAAAAGTTTGCCATGAGTGGGCAGAGGCTATTATGCATGATTTTGCCAGAACTGAAGAAGATGGCATTCAGCACAGGACTTCTGATAGTGAGAATACCGGAGAGTTGTGGGATGATACTCTTTTCATGACTGTGATGTTTCTGGCGCTTATGGGAGAAATAGAGGATAACGATGAATATAGAGAGGAAGCCAGGTATCAGTTCCTTCTCCACATCAAATATCTTGTGGATCATGAGACAGGCCTTTTATATCATGGTTGGACATTTGAAGGACATCATAATTTCGCGAGGGCACTTTGGGGAAGAGGAAACTGCTGGTTTACCATTGCAATTCCTGAATATCTGGATATAGCAAATGTAACCGGGGCTGATAGAAAGTTCCTTGTGGAAGCTTTTCTGCAGCAGGTGAAGGCCTTGGAGAAATATCAGGATGAAGGCGGAATGTGGCATACACTTGTAGATGACGAAACATCCTATCTTGAAGCAAGTGCAACCTGCGGATTTGCCTATGGAATTCTAAAGGCTGTCCGGATGGGAATAATTGATGAGAAGTTCAGGGAAGTTGGGATTAAAGCTCTTAAGCCCATGCTGGGGCTTATTGATCCGGATGGAACAGTGAATCAGGTTTCCTATGGAACACCAATGGGAAGAGTGTCCAAAGACTTTTATAAGGAAATAGAAATTAAGCCTATGCCTTACGGACAGGCGCTGGCGATGCTGTTTTTGTTAGAAATTCATAAGATTTGAGGTAGAAAATGTTCAGAATAGGCATTGATATAGGCGGAACAAATATAGCAGCGGGGATTGTAGATGAATCCTACAAAATAGTCAAAAAGAAAACTATTAAGACCAGAAATGTCAGTACGCCATCAGAGATGATACAGGCTATTGCAGGACTGGTCAAAGATCTTATGAAGTCAGCCATGGTCAAGGCAGATATGGTCACTGCCATAGGCGTCGGAGTTCCGGGAACTCTTGATCCGGAGTCTGGGAAAGTGCTATATGCCAACAATTTGGGCTTTGAGGATGTGCCTTTTTTGACAGAGCTTAAAAAGGCACTTGGAGAAGAACTTGCAGATAAAGTTTATTTTGATAATGATGCCAACGCAGCGGCTATCGGAGAATACATAACAGGTGATTACAATGCCAAGAACTTTGTCATGATGACGATTGGCACAGGGATTGGCGGCGGAGTTATCATAAACGGACGTGTCCTTAGGGGCTGTAATTATGCAGCTACCGAGTTTGGCCATATGACAATTAACTTTGACGGTGTTGACTGTAACTGCGGGAGAAAGGGATGCTTTGAGGATTATGCTTCTGCTGAGGGACTTATGAATCTTGCCTGGGAAGCTTCCAGATCATCCTCAGGTAAAAAGAGCCTGCTTGGCAAAGTGTCCAAAAGAGAAGAACTTGACGGAGAAGTATTCTTTGATGCTGTAAGAAAAGGAGATAAGGTCGCAAAAAAAGTTTTGGATGAGTACTTGTTTTACCTGTCGGAGGGCATTATCAATATCATCAACATATTCCAACCGGATGTGCTGACACTTAGCGGCGGGATCACCAAGGCGGCGGATTTGTACCTTGATAAGCTAAAAGACCTGGTTTCTAAGGGTATATATTCGCGAAATAGCAGCAAGAATACAGAGATAATGTTGTCTAAGGGAATTTCAGACAGTGGCGATATCGGTATAATCGGAGCTGCACTTATATACAAGATGTGAGGAAGGATTGTTATGGAAAAGCACTATGAATTTATTCTAATAGATACAGAAGAACTGGTTTATGAATCCATGTGCAGACAGATCATGGATGTGGAAAGCGAGAATTATGGAGCATTCCTGGATGATGATCATATCCTTGATGCCAAGTTCACCATATACAGAACAGCTTCCATGATAGCTCTTTTCTGCAACAGAGACAGTGAGCTTTATGGAGATGAGAGACTCTTTGAGAGAATACTTGCGGGACTGCATTTTACAGAGAAAATGCAGCTTGAAAGCGGGCTTTTTGATTATGTAACCTGCAATTTCAGTTCAGCGCCTGACACAGCATTTTGTATCAAGAAGCTGATGCCATTTTTCTTTTACCTGAGGGATATCAGAGGAGAAAAGAGAAATCCGGGAGAGGAAGAAATCTTTAGGATTATTGATGGAATCATTGGGAAAGCTGCCAAGGGAATAATAACAGGTGGTTTTCATACACCTAATCACAGATGGGCGATTGCATCAACACTTATGGAATGTTACAAGGTCTACGGCGATGAAGAAATGAAGAAATGCGCTGAGAAATACCTTGCCGAGGGAATAGATTGCAATGAAGACGGCGAGTATGCTGAGAAATCTGCGGGTAATTATAACAGGGTAAACAACGATGCGATGATAACTCTGGCAGAAGCAACAGGCGATGCATCCTACGAAGAATATGTAATCAGAAATCTTCGCATGATGCTTCATTATTGGGAGCCAGATGATTCAGTATTTACAGCTAATTCTACCCGCTTTGATAAAGACAGGCTCATGTATCCTACGGATTACTATACCGAGTACATGCTAATGGCACAGAGGCACGGCATCACTGAGTTTTATGAGATGGCCAATTCAATAATTGACATCTGTAAGCGCCATAACCTTCATGGACCTGATTGTCTGATTTACTTTATGTGGTATCCGGAGTGGAGGAACATTGAGCATTTTGGATTATATAAGAATCCGGATTACAGCGTATTCTACAAAAATTCCGGCATATCTAGGAATAAAACTGGTCGATACACCTACACTGTCATGAATGGAAAGTCCAATTTCCTGTATTTCCACAATGGTACTATCAAATTGGAAATGAAGGTGGCTGGAAGCTTTTGTGAGCATAGGGCTTTTAAGTCCGAGACTATGGAAGAAACAGCAGATGGCCTTCACCTTCATCAGACTATGCATGGATGGTATTATCTGCCATGGAGCGAGGATAAGCTTCCTGAGACAAATGACTGGTGGCAGATGGACAATGCTTCCAGGGACAAGAAAATAGGCCCTGATATGGACATCGATGTTTGGGTAAAAGAAAGCTCTGATAAAGACGGAATTGATGTGAGGGTAAAGACAAGTGGTGTGAATGGGGCACCATGGCGAATAGAAATGTCTTTGACCGGGGCAAGTTTTATGGAAAATGGGCATCTGGCGACAACTCTTAAAGGGAACGAAACCATAATTGCCAAGGATGATCATGTTGAGTTGTCTAATGGCAAAGATATGCTGATTGTAGGCCCTGCCTTTGGAACACACAGATTTATGGAGGGAAAAGAGGATTCAGAGCTGACTAATTCGGGGTCATCAACAGTGTATTTTACTGATTATACAGGTTTTGATCATACCATCACCATAAGAAACATGAGAAGCCAGTTTTCTAAATGACAAAAAATGCAATGTTTTTTGCAAATAAGCAAAAAAATCAGCTATTTCATGGAATGGCGGTTTGATAAAATAAAAATATCGTAAGGTATAGCAAATGCGACAAAAGGAGGAAATATGAGAAGGAAAATTAACTCTAAGGCAGTATCGCTGGTGCTTGCTGCAGCAACCTCTATGACGATGCTTGCAGGTTGCGGTGGGGCAGCTACTCCATCCGGAACATCTTCTGAACCTGCTGCTACAGAAGCTACTGAGCAGACAGCTGACACAGCTCAGACTGGCGACATAGCTTCAAACACAGAGGAAGTTAAGGTTGAGGGATTTGCTGAGGCACCAATGCTTGCAGATCAGGTTTCAGCAGGCAAGCTTCCGGCAGTTGAAGAAAGAATTCCGGATGCAGATAATGTTTTTGTTGAGACTGTTGATGCTACCGGAGCTTCACTTGAGATTGGTACATATGGTGGGGTTATCAATCTTGGGCCTGCAGGCGGAAGCTGGGGACTTTCAAGACCATCTCTTGAATCTATCATCAGATACAACACAGATGGTTCCTATTATCCAAACGTTATCAAATCATTTGAACACAATGATGACTATACAGTCTGGACATTCAACCTCAGAGAAGGCATGAAGTGGTCAGATGGTGAGCCATTTACAGCAGATGATATTACTTTCTGGTATTACATGTGCCATCTTACAAACTTCGACAGCAAGAAGAGCTGGGTAGCTCTTAAAGAGGAAGTTGACGGAGAAGAGGCATGGGCAACACTTAAGAAGGTTGACGACTATACAGTTACATGGACATTCGTTAATCCTAAATATCCTGCAGATTTCATTGAGAATGGTGATTTCAAATGGTGCTGGGCTCCTGCTCATTACTTAAAGGATCTCATTCCTGATTCTGAGGATTATCCTTATGTAGAGAATGAGTACTGGCAGTCAACAGGACTTTCTGAGGAAGAGGTTCTTGCTAATGCTCAGAAGAAGAATATCGACGCGGCAACTGTTAAGGATCTGGGTAAATCAGTTTCCTATAACTTCTGGAATGTTGCAGGTATTCCAACACTTAACTCATTTGTACTTTCTACTGTTCCGGGCAACAGCTCCAAGGATGATACACTTTGCATCATGGACCGTAACCCATACTTCTGGAAAGTAGATGCTGAAGGAAATCAGCTTCCATATGTAGATGCACTTCACTTTAACCAGACCTCTGAAGACGGACAGGATCTTCTTATGTTCCGTTCAGGCGAAATCGATGTTATAGCAGTAGCTATGAAGGATATTGCAGCTACACTGTCAGATCTTGGAGATGCTGCTACTCTTCGCGAGTGGGGATCAACAAACTGGGGAAGCTATCAGGTAACCTTCAACTATACAAATCCTGATAAGAATTATGCAGATCTTTTCGCAAATAGCGATTTCCGTGAGGCTATGTCAATTTGCGTTGACAGAGAGCAGGTTTCAGAACTTCTTACTGACGGATTCCTTGAACCTGGCCAGTGCTGCCCTGCTGAAGGCAACGTTGGATACGATCCTGAGTGGGAGACAAAGTGGACTGAGTATGATGTAGACAAGGCTAAGAGCCTTCTCGAAGGATGTGGACTTGTGATGGGATCAGATGGTTTCTACAAATTCGCTGATGGTTCAGACCTTATGCTCACTTTCCTTGCATATGATGGTGGCGCAGATGAGTCTTATCCGGTATTTGAACAGTATTACAAGGCAATCGGCATCAACTGTGCTCTCAAGAACCTCGAAGTTTCAGCATTTGATGAAGCTATCGACAACAATGACTGGGTTGCGGTAATGGGACCTCATACAGCTATCGGTGGCGCTTCACTTAAGGATAGAGCAGCTCCATTTGTTCCTATTGCACAGGCTGCTGAGTGGTACGGCGAGTATGGTACATACTATGCAACTAAGGGCGCGCAGGGAGTTGAGCCAACAGGGGATCTTGCTAAACTGGTAGAGCTCTATGACAAGTGGAGACTTACATCTGATGAAGCTGAAAGAGATGGATATCAGGCTGAGATCTACAAGATCCACAAGGATAACCTCTGGTCAATTGCTTACCTCAAGTCAGAAGGTTACTTTGAGCTTATAACATCCAAGATCCACAACTATGCTGACAATCTTGTATCAGCTGACTGCTATCAGTATGCTAACATGACACACTATGAAGTACTCTTCAAGGCAGAATAATAAATAACAAGGGTTATATAATGTATTGAATAAGAATTCCGGAGACGTGAGGGGGGTTCCACGTCTCCGGTTTTTATCTCAAAGTAGAGATTTTGGGAAGGTCTTTATTTTAGAAAGGGTATTACACACTATGGAGGAAAAAACAAAAAACAGTTTTGTTGAGAACATAAAAGAGTTTTTTAGAAGAGACCTTGTGCAGTACATTGTTAAGCGTGTACTCTGGTTTATTCCAACACTGCTGCTCATTTCTATTCTGGTTTTCTTTGTAATACAGCTTCCTCCGGGGGATTATGTTTCTGCGCATATTGCGGCGCTTGCAACAGAAGGAGAGCTGGTTGATGCAGATTATGCAGCATCAATGAGAGAAGACTATGGACTTGATTTGCCGGTATGGCAGCAATATATCAAATGGGTTAAGGATATCATCTGGACACCTTCTGACACAGCCTATTACAGACTGTATCATTCACATCATAACTGGAAGTATTCTTTTGCCTATGGACGCGACGTCTGGAGCGTTGTCAACGACAGACTGGGGCTTACCATAGGTGTTACAGCTATCATCATGATTTTCCAATATCTGGTATCAATTCCTATAGCGGTTTATGCCAGTACGCACCAATATTCCGTAGGTGACTATATATCTGCGATAATTGGTTTCCTTGGAACTGCAATACCTAACTTTATTTTGGCAATTGTGCTGATGTATCTCTCCTATAAATGGACCGGAAATGCCAATGTAGGTCTTTTTTCTCAGGAGATGCTTAAAAACGGCGTTCATTTATATAATTTTGGTGATTTCTTAAAGAGAATGATCATTCCTATCATTGTCATCGGAACCAGCGGAACTTGCGGTATTATTCGTTCAGTGCGTGCACAGATGCTTGATGAGGTGGCAAGACAGTATACGCTTACAGCAAGGGCAAAAGGCGTTTCTGAGGGCAAGATCATTATGAAGTACTGTTTTAGAGCTGCTATCAACCCTACAGTATCAGGACTTGGCGGAGTTCTTTCAAGTCTTTTCTCAGGATCTACTGTAACAGCTATGGTTCTGAATATGCAGATTCAGGGACCTGTCCTTTATAAGGCACTTCAGTCACAGGATATGTACCTTGCAGGCGCAATCGTCATGGTTCAGGCGGTGCTTGTTGTTATTGGTGTGCTGTTTTCTGACATTGCGCTGGCATTTCTTGATCCTAGAATTCGTTACTCAGGAGGTAGCAGATAATGGCTAAGAAACTTAAATCTAAAGAAGATTATTATCTTGCCTCCCAATGGACTTTGATGGCAAGAAAGCTTAGAAAGCACAAGCTTGCGCAGGTTTCTTTTATTATTTTGGCGGTTCTGTACATTTCAGCGTTATTTGCAGATTTCCTCGCGCCTTACGGGCTTGATGAGTTTGATGGTCTGTATAGAAATTCCGCACCGACCAAAATCTACACAATATATGAGGACCAGCACGTAGGTCCCCATGTATACAAGCTTGAAAAGAGTATTAACAAGAAAACTTTTGAGGTCAGCCTTGAACCTGATTTATCTGAATATTACAAGATAGAGTTTTTTGTTCATGGAACTGAATATAAGGTCTTAGGTCTTTTCCCTTGTGATCTTCACTTGTTTGGTGTCGGAGAAGGTTCCAAGGGCGGAACGGGATCCAAGATATTTTTATTTGGTGCAGATTCCCTTGGAAGAGATATTTTTTCCAGAGTACTACTGGGAGCGAGGATTTCTTTATCCATTCCATTTGCCAGTGCTATCATCAGTTTCTTTTTGGGAGTAGTAATAGGATCTGTTTCGGGTTACTTCGGCGGAGTCCTTGACATGATAATCCAGAGAATCATCGAGGTAATTGGAGCTGTTCCACAGATTCCGCTCTGGATGGCCTTATCAGCTGCTATTCCTGCCGGAGTATCAACAATAAAAATGTATTTTTATATGACAATAATCCTGTCATTCATCAACTGGACAGGAATGGCCAGAGTTGTACGAGGAAAGTTCCTATCACTTAAGAATGAGGACTATGTTATGGCAGCAAGGATTTCCGGTGTATCTACATGGAAGATCATCTGGAAGCATCTTGTACCGGGCTTTATGAGCTACCTTATTGTTTCTCTTACACTTGGGATTCCGGGATCTATCGTAGGCGAGACTTCAATGTCATATCTTGGACTTGGTATTAAATCTCCTGCTACAAGTTGGGGAGTTCTTCTTCAGGAAGCAAGTTCAGTTACTGACGTTGCAGCCAATCCCCACAAGCTGATACCGATCATTTTTGTTACAATTACTGTTTTGGCATTTAACTTCCTTGGTGATGGAATGAGAGATGCCGCAGATCCTTACAAGTAATTTTTTAGGAGCTTTATATGGAAAAAGACAATATTTTGGAAGTTAAGGACCTTCATATAGATATTAAAATGATGGAAGGAACGCTGACTCCTGTAAGAGGTGTAAACTTTGAAATAAAGCGTGGAGAGACACTGGGACTTGTTGGAGAATCAGGATGCGGTAAATCAATTACCTGTAAGTCAATTCTGGCGATCAATGAGAGAAAGTGCATTCCCCGCGGGGAGATTCTCTTCAGAAACGAGGATGATACAGAGGTAGATATCCTCAAAATGGATCCAAAGGGAAAAGAGATTCGAAATGTGCGCGGTAAGCAGATTTCTATGATCTTCCAGGAGCCAATGGTGGCTTTTTCTCCAATGTATACCATAGGAAATCAGATAACTGAAGCAACTCTTTTGCATATTACCAAGGATAAAAAGAAAGCCAAAGAGATTTCCCTGGATGTAATGAGAAAAGTTGGAATAGCTAATGTAGAGAAGAGATACAATCAGTATCCTCACGAGTTTTCAGGCGGAATGCTCCAGAGAGCGCTTATTGCAATGGCCCTTGTTTGTAATCCCAAGCTTCTCATTGCTGATGAGCCCACTACAGCGCTTGATGTAACAATTCAGGCTCAGATTCTGGAACTTATGAAAGAACTTCAGAAAGAGTTTAATATGGCAATTCTTTTTATCACGCATGACCTTGGTGTTGTGGCCAAGATGTGCGACAGAGTTGCTGTTATGTACCTTGGAAGGATCGTAGAAACAGGAGATTCTAAGACAATTTATGCAAATCCGCAACATCCGTACACCAGAGGCCTTATTGGTTCTGTGCACAAGATTGGCGGAAGGAAAGATGAGAGACTGTTTTCTATCGAAGGAACTGTTCCTCTTGCGATGAACCTTCCAAAACAGTGCGGATTCTATGACAGATGCGATTGCAGAATAGAGGGCTTATGTGACAAGGCAGAGCCTGAGCTTGTGGAAATCGAGCCGGGACATAAAATTGCATGTTTTAATTGTAGTAATCCTGCATGTCAGGCCCACAGACAGGAAGTGGAAAAGAGACTTGCCATGGAGGCTGAGATGCAGCCGGAGGAAGGGGGTAAGAAGCGTGGAAAAAGATAATATTCTTGAAGTAAAGCATCTTCATAAGCGATTTACCTCCAAAAATGTCACTGTTAAGGCAGTTACCGATGTTTCTTTTACCGTCAAAGAGGGAGAGACAATCGGAATAGTCGGAGAGTCCGGATGCGGAAAGACTACCCTGGGAAGGTGCATTGTACGTGCGTATGATGCATCAGAAGGAGAAGTTTATTATAGGACAGAAGCCGGAGAAGAAGTGGATTTTCTAAAAGTAGATAAAAAGAAGATGAAGAGTATCCGAAAGGAAATACAGATGATATTTCAGGATCCTTATTCTTCACTTGATCCCAGAATGACCGTCCTTGATATTATCAAGGAGCCGCTTAAAGCCAATTATCCCAAGATGCCCAAAGGTGAGATGGATAATCTTGCCAAGGAGATGGCAGAAAAGGTAGGCCTTAATCCAGCTTATCTTATGAGATATCCACATGCTTTTTCAGGCGGTCAAAGACAGCGTATCGGTATAGCAAGAGCGCTGGTCCTTAAACCCAAGATCATTGTCTGTGATGAGGCTGTATCTGCCCTCGACGTATCAATTCAGGCCCAGGTGATCAATCTTTTAAAAGACCTTCAAAAGGAGATGAAGCTGACTTATATCTTCATCTCACATGATCTGTCAGTAGTTGAACATATCTCTGATAAGGTCGGGGTAATGTATCTGGGCAAAATGGTGGAATACGGTGAGACGGAGCAGATATTTACAAGGCCCAAGCATCCATATACCGAGGCACTTATGTCAGCTGTTCCTGTTGCAGATCCTACTTATCAGCAGGAGAGAATTCCGCTTAGAGGAGAAATACCAAATCCTGCTAATCCGCCAAGTGGATGTTATTTCCATACAAGATGCAGATATTGCAATGAGAAGTGTAAAGAAATAACTCCGGAGTACAAGGAGCTTGAAGCAGGACATTTTGCGTCATGTATCTACGCTGAGGAACTTAAGCTTAGAGGTTTTGAAATTACTAAATGATCATGATAGGCGTAGATGGCTATATGGCCGTTTACGCCTATATTTATTTAATAGGAAATTTCGTCTTGCGGCGAAATCTTGAATTAAAAGGCCCGGACAAGACCGGGCCACGCAAAGCAGAGGTATATTGGCTTCGAATTACCAGTCTACCTCATCAAAGAATTCATCATCTTCATGCATAAAGTAATCCATGTCGAGAAGGTCTTCATCGTCCATCTCGCGGATTTCATCCGCCGACATGCCTTCTGGCGGGGTGTTGATGTATTTCTCTCGAAGCTTTGCTATCAGTTCTTTACTAGCCATGGCTGCTCCTCCTGTAGCTTGATTTTATCATGCACAGGAATACGATGGAACACTGCCAGCTCTTGAGGATGGAGCCCTACATTTGGGACGGCACTTTCCCATTGCCTTTTCATATAAGTCTTCGAGAGAAACACGTTTGTGATTGCAGTATAGTTCAAGAAATTTCATAGTGCTGTTGCATTTGGGACATTTCAGGGGATCATATCCAAAGGATGAAAGTATACCGGCTCGCCATTTTAAGAATGACTGTAGGAAGGGCTTTTTTGAAGGATGAATAAGGCGATATAACTTTTTGTCGGATTCCCTGTGTCGGCCATATACACCATAATAGCGTATCATCTTGAAGTCTTTTTCGGGGATGTGCTGAATAAGACGCTTGATGAATTCAATGGCTGGTATGGTCTCAGTTACAAGAACCTCATCTTCATGGCGATTGTAGTGGAAAGTGATAGTATCCTTGTTCTTATCATAGGAATCTATTCTTGAAAGCCCTATTACTGGGCGACCAAGATAACGACCTATATACTTGGCTACAGTATTCTTATCAGCAAGTGATGGTTTTGCGTAGATGTAGAAGCCATCTTTCTGATTTTTGTAAGAGAGAGCTTTTTCTCTTTTGAACTGAGCCTTCTTTTGAGGATCAGTGATGCGCTTTTCCATAAGGCTTAGAAGGGCTGTTTGGAAAGCGTGACGCATGTATTTGAAACTGAAGAAGTCGACCTTGCGCCAGAAACCAGTATCGCCTACTCCACCTTCAGAGATGAGACAGTGTATGTGAGGATTCCACTCAAGCGGCCTGCCAAATGTATGCAGTACAAGGATATATCCGGGAGTGAAGTTTTGGGATTTGTTCATTTTGTAAAACATCTGGTGAACCACACTACTTGCAGCGTCAAATAGGCAATCAAGAAGGTCTCTGTCTTCAAGAAAGTAGTGACGAAGTTCTTTGGAAATGGTGAATACACAGTGGCGATGCTGGCAGTTTACCAGTTTGAATGACATAGCCTGGGCACGTTTTTGAGAATATAAAGCACCACAAGTAGGGCAGAACCTTGAATGGCAGCGGAAAGGAATGAACTTGAGAGTACCACATTCAGCACAACCATACATGGCACCACCATAAGATGGATCGCCGCAATTGATCATTTTATCAATGCTTTCCATCTCAGTCTTTCTGGGATGGAGTGTATATTGAATTTCTTCATAGTGATCTCGGAACAATTCCTGTAGTGTATTACGTTTCATAGATATCATTATGAAGGACTTAGGGCAAAAAACAACCCCAACCCCTCATGAGTGAGGGGCAGGGGAGTTGAGGTGCCGCAGGCACTTTTTTACAGGAGATTAGAGATGATGAAGATTTACAGAGCCCATGATTACAATGATATGAGTCGCAAAGCTGCAAATATCATATCGGCACAAATTATAATCAAACCCAATTGTGTGCTGGGGCTAGCTACAGGATCTACACCCCTTGGAATCTATGCTCAGCTCGTGGAATGGTATAAAAAGGACGACCTTGATTTTTCAAGGGTTAAGACCTTTAATCTCGATGAGTATGTTGGTTTGCCAGAGGATAATCCGCAAAGTTACCACTATTTTATGAATGAAAATCTCTTTTCCAAGGTAAATATTGAGAGAAATAATGTCCATGTTCCGGAGGGAACTAATGAAGATATAGAAGGCGAATGCCTGAGCTATGAAAGAGCAATCGATGCCCTTGGAGGAATTGATATGCAGCTTCTGGGTCTTGGCCCTAACGGACATATAGGATTTAATGAGCCGGGAAACTGTTTTACCAGGAAGACACATGTTGTTGATCTATCTGAGAGTACTATAGAAGCAAACAAAAGATTTTTTGAAGACGCCTCAATGGTGCCCAGACAGGCCATTACCATGGGAATCGGAACTATCATGAAAGCCAGAAAGATCCTGATGATTGTTGATGGGGCCAAAAAGGCGGAAGTTCTGATGAAGGCACTCACAGGAGAAGTAACTCCTGAGGTCCCTGCATCGATACTTCAGCTTCATCCTGATTTTACTCTGGTTGCGGATGACGAGGCGCTTAAATACATGTAATTATTATATTTTCAGCATCATTTGTCTGAACTGAAAACACTTAGTTGATACCGGTATATTCATCAAGTATTTTGTGTTTGCTCAAGGCATTCAATCTGGCCGGATGGTCTTGGGGCATTGTATTTTTAACTGCTTCATCGCTACTATTTACAAGATTCTCAAGATACTCGGTGAGAGAATCGTGAACGTCTTCATTGCTATCAAGGCCGGTATACAGTATTTCAGGAACAAATCCGAGAGTAGCAGCGGTATACCAATTCCCGTTAAACTTATTAGGATTTTTCTCAATATCTGTAACGGGTGAATTTATTTTATTTGTAAGGTAGGCAATCACCAGCTCTTTTTCCGGGTCTATCATGAGAAGAGTACCCGTCCAACCCTGGTGACCAAAAGTAGCTGCTGAAGATTTGGTGCCAAAGTAATTGGTTCTCTGCATATCGCCCTGACGCCACCATCCAAGGCCCCAGTTCTTGTGATCATCAGACTTGGGCGCTGTGAACTGGTTTATAACTTCAGGGGAAAAGAATTGAGTATCTCCGTATGTTCCATCAAACATCAGCGTACCGAGCATGGCAAGATCTGTAGCATTGGCAAAAATGCCGGCATGTCCGGATATTCCGCCCATGCAGTAATAAGCCATTTCATCGTGTACCTGGCCCTGAACAGTATCTGTTCTGATCCCGTCAAAGGTAATATAGCCATCTCGGGTGTTGCCGTTAAGCTCAGTGGCAGCGCAGTCATCACGTGTAAACCCATTTTCAAGAGGATTGTAGGTTACATGGGTAAGCCCCATTGGTCTGCAGAAGGTATCCTGAAGATAAGTATTCAGGTCTTTACCTGTCTTGGATTCAACTATAAGCCCCAGTAGCATATAGTCTACGTCTGAATACATGACCTTTGAACCGGGCTCAAACATAAGAGGCGTTTTACAAATAGCTTCTATAGTAGCTTTTTTGGCACTACTATCTGCAGAAGTTGAAGAGAAGAGAGGATTAATTATCTCAGGGTCATACTCAAAAGTCTCAGGATTGATCGTTGGATTATGATATTTAGGACTTGGCGGAAATCCTCCCTGATGACGGAGAAGATGAGCTATAGTCAGCTCATTTTTCCATTGTTTGATCGTATCCAACGACTCGTGAGAGCCTTCTTCATAATCTATGATAATAGTATTATCGACAAATTCCTGTCCGAGAAAATCAGTGATTTTCTCATCTATACTTATTTCACCATCTGTGACAAGCTTTTGAAGTGCATAGTTAACGCCTATCATTTTGCTGACTGAAGCAAGATCATATAATGTGTCTTTTGTGACATCAGGAGAATCTGATTTTCTGGTTCCGTCCGGGTTATATGAATTTACTTTTCCAAAAGCATTTTCGTATACAAGTTTGCCACTACGAATTATTGATAACTGGGCGCTTGTAAAGCCTTGTTCAATATCGGATGTTATTATTTTTTCTATGAGATCTATACATTCCTGATGTATTCCCGCTTCTTCCAAAGTTCCATAGGGTATGACTAATGGCTCATCAGCAGCTATATCTGTAGATGCTCCTGCTATAGATGACGCGTTGCCTGAAGATAGTGCATCCGTAGAAGATGTAGCTTCGGAAGAGAGTGCATTATCAGTTTCTTCAAAAATGGTCACAGGAGTATCATTTTGTTCTGCACTACTGCCACAGCCAGTGGATGTAATAAAAAATAAACATGCAAGGCTTAAGGCAAGCGTCCGGTTTTTGTGTGCTGTTATTATCATGGAATCCCCCAAAAAGAATAATACTAATTACCCCCCAAAAAAATCAGGATATCTAACAATAATGATAGCACCAAAATTGTACCGGCGTGGTATTATTGTACGGGGATTGTAAATATCTGGTGGGGGCTTCTATGAAAATTCACGGACTACAGAAAATGACATTGTTGGATTATCCAGGACTCGTTGCATGCACTGTTTTTTTAGGTGGATGCGATTTCAGATGTCCTTTTTGCCATAATTATGAGCTTGTTGACGGAAGCGCCGAGCCGGTAATGGATGAGGAGGAATTCTTTTCTTTTCTGTCAAAGAGAGAAGGCATTTTAGATGGCGTTTGCATTACAGGAGGTGAGCCCTGCCTTAGGGCGGATATTGCCGATTTTGCAAGGCAGATCAAGGAAATGGGCTTTAAGGTTAAGCTTGACACTAACGGCGCACATCCAGACAGGGTTAAGGAGCTGATTGACCTTGGACTGGTCGATTATGTGGCAATGGATATCAAGAATTCGCCTGAAAAGTATACAATGACGGCCGGACTTAGCGAAGACATTGATGGACGTAATTATCCAATGTTTGATTTTAATAAAATTAGGCAGACTGTAGCTATTTTAATGGAAGACAGGGTGGATTATGAGTTTAGGACTACTGTAGTGGAACAATATCACAAAAAGGAAGATTTTGTGGCGATAGGACAATTAATTAAGGGGGCAAAAAAATATTTTTTACAGCAATTTGTAGCGCGGAACACTGTTCCTGACTGCACTTTGGAGGCTCCAAACCGTGAAACTATAGAAAAATATATTGAAGTAGTGAGGCGGTATGTCCCAAATGCAGAAGTGAGGGGAATTTAGACAAACCACAATATGTTGTGGTCGACATTTAGTCAATATCTATATGTTGACGCGATTATATATTAATGTTATCTTTATCCTAGTAAATTTTCTTATGGTTTTCTTCTAGAGGGGGTTCTTATGTATCAGGTTGTAAAACGCGATGGCAAGATCGCAGATTTTAACATTTCCAAGATTTCATCGGCTATAACTAAGGCTTTTATAGCACTTGACAAGGATTATCATTCGAGTGTCATAGATCTTATTGCGCTCAGAGTCGCATCAGATTTTGAGAGCAAGGTTGCAGACGGCAAGATTACGGTTGAGGAGATCCAGGACAGCGTTGAGAAGGTGCTGTCTGAGGCCGGATATACTGATGTTGCCAAGGCTTATATTCTGTACCGTAAACAGCGAGAGAAGGTCCGTAACGTTAATTCTGCACTTGTTAATTACAAGGATATTGTTAACGATTACCTCAAGATAAATGACTGGAGAGTCAAAGAGAACTCTACAGTTACGTATTCAATCGGAGGACTGATCCTGTCTAATTCCGGTGCTATTACAGCTAATTACTGGCTTTCTGAGGTTTATGACGATGAAATAGCTTCAGCGCATAGAAGTGCGGCTATTCATATTCATGACCTTGCTATGCTCAGCGGTTATTGCGCTGGCTGGAGCCTCAAACAACTGATACAGGAAGGGCTTGGTGGAGTTCCTGGTAAGATCACATCTTCACCTGCATGCCATCTCTCAACTCTTTGTAATCAGATGGTTAATTTCCTTGGGATCATGCAGAATGAGTGGGCGGGAGCTCAGGCGTTTTCTTCTTTTGATACATACCTTGCGCCATTTGTTAAGGTTGATAACTTGTCTCAGGCTGAGGTTAAACAGTGTATTCAGTCTTTTGTTTATGGAGTCAATACACCAAGCAGATGGGGAACGCAGGCGCCATTTTCTAATATAACTCTGGACTGGACAGTACCTAATGACCTCAAGAACCTTAATGCTATCGTTGGTGGCAAAGAGCTTGATTTCACTTATGGTGAATGCCAGCACGAGATGGATATGGTCAATAAGGCATTTATCGAAATAATGATCGAGGGAGATGCTAATGGAAGAGGATTTCAGTATCCTATTCCCACATATTCAATAACAAATGATTTCGATTGGAGTGAGACCGAGAACAACAAGCTTTTGTTTGAGATGACTGCTAAATATGGTACTCCATATTTTTCCAATTATATCAATTCTGATATGGAGCCAAGCGATGTTCGCTCTATGTGTTGCAGACTTCGTCTTGACCTTAGAGAACTCAGGAAGAAATCCGGCGGTTTCTTTGGATCAGGTGAGTCAACAGGTTCTATAGGTGTTGTAACCATCAACATGCCTAGAATTGCTTATCTTGCCAAGGATGAAGCTGATTTCTATAAGAGACTGGATCATCTGATGGATATAGCAGCCCGCTCGCTTAAGACCAAGAGAACTGTAATTACTAAGCTCCTTGAACAGGGCCTTTATCCATATACCAAGAGGTACCTTGGAACCTTTGCTAACCATTTCTCAACAATAGGCCTTATCGGAATGAATGAGGTTGGCCTTAATGCTAAATGGATAGGCGCAGATATGACTGATGAACGTACTCAGAACTTCACCAAGGAGGTTCTGGTGCATATGAGAGACAGGCTCTCTGATTATCAGGAAAAATATGGTGACCTCTATAACCTTGAGGCAACTCCGGCAGAGTCAACTACATATCGTTTTGCCAAACATGATAAAGAGAAGTATCCGGATATCATTACAGCTAACATGAATGGTACACCATATTACACCAATTCATCGCATCTTCCGGTAGGTTATACTGAGGATATTTTCTCTGCACTTGATATTCAGGATGAGCTTCAGACTCTTTACACTTCCGGAACAGTTTTCCATGCTTTTCTTGGGGAGAAGCTTCCTGACTGGAAGGCCGCAGCAAGTCTCGTACGCAAGATTGCAGAGAATTATAAGCTTCCTTATTACACAATGTCTCCTACATATTCAGTATGTAAGAATCATGGTTATCTTGTTGGAGAACAGCCGATTTGCCCTCATTGTGGAGATAAGACAGAGGTTTACAGCCGAATTACCGGCTATTACCGTCCGGTAGCTAACTGGAATGATGGTAAGGCGCAGGAGTACAAGGACAGGAAGGTTTATGATATTGGCCATTCTACTTTGAAGCGAAATGGAAAAGGAACAAGCTTTGTAGAAGCTGCAGTTAAGAAGTCCAATAAAGATTCCAGCAGTAATGCGCTTAATGTTGATGATGCAATCATGCTTTTTAAGACGCAGACTTGTCCGAACTGTAAAATAGCCGGAATGATGCTGGATAAAGCTGGAGTGAATTATCGCGTTTTGGATGCAGAAGAGAATCCTGAGCTTGTAGAGAAATATAACATTATGCAGGCTCCAACACTGATAATACCGGGTGAAGACGGATTCAGGAAGCTTAACGGAGTATCTGACATCAAGGGATGGCTTGGAGAGAGAATTTCATGATTTTATGCTGAGCCAGGCCTTACGGCCTGGCTCATTGAAAGGATATATAGTTATGAGAAAAATTGATAAAAGTGTATTTATTGCTCCGGGAGCTCAGGTAATAGGCGATGTTACTATAGGAAGTGACAGCGGAATATGGTACAACGCTGTAGTAAGAGGAGACTCCAAGGAGATTCATATCGGAAAGCGTACTAATATCCAGGATCTTGCTGTTCTTCATGTTGATAAGGAATATAAACTTACCGTTGGCAATAATGTTACTATCGGGCATAGTGCTATTGTTCATGGATGCAGTGTTGGCGATAACGTGCTTGTTGGAATGGGCGCGATCATAATGAATGGTGCTCAGATTGGAAATAACTGTATTGTCGGTGCAGGAGCACTTGTTACAGAGAATACGGTTATTCCTGACGGAATGGTAGCTTACGGCAATCCTGCCAAGGTTATAAGGCCTGTGGAAAATCAGGATAAAATGAGAATATTAGAAAATGCTGATATCTACGTACAGCACGCAACTGAAGCCAAGATGGGACTTAGACGTCGCAAGGCAATGCCACTATAAAAATAGCAGCTATCCAGTGAATATAACCGGATAGCTGTTTTTACGTTGTTTATCACAATATTTTTTTAATCTTAAAGAATATCAGGCTTCCCACAACGATGAATAAACTCAGAACGATAACAATTGGGTATCCCAGACGGGATTCAAGCTCTGGCATGTACTTAAAGTTCATGCCATACCAGCCAACTATCAAAGTCAGAGGCATGAAGATCGTTGTAACCACGGTCAGGACAGTCATAATTCTGTTCTGACGTACATCAAGCTGT
>JAEEGL012888646.1_pt1 | contig 27432 bp, 17 predicted proteins | sample 9134231 | NCBI WGS metagenome assembly JAEEGL01 (sample SAMN16246548, study PRJNA631951) | gut metagenome | biome: gut microbiome; feature: rumen; material: fiber-attached | host: Bos | place: Iran: Karaj | collected 2018-10
ATGGCGTCGTTCTTGGCGGTCACGATTTCGGTGGTTACCTTTTCTGCAGCAACATTATACTCACGCTGGCGTTTGGCGGCAGTGGAATCTGCAAGATACAGGCTATAGGTATCCAGTTCAATCTTGGCTTTCAGCTCTTCAACGGTGAAATTCTTCTCAGAGAAATCCATCTGGGCCTTACGAAGGTTCTCTTCGGCGACCTTTAATGAGTTGGATGCTATCCTTTCATTCTGAGCCTGATAACTGATAGAGGCCTGGCTTGTGACGTAATTGTCGTAAGCGGCCTGCTTTGCCATTCTGTCGGCGTCGGCCTTTTCTACCTCTTCGTAGGCTTTGATAAGGGCTGTACGGGCTTCCTCAATTTCGGGCTTGGCGGCGGCTACATAATCGCCGTAGGCGGCCAGTTCTCCCTTCAGAGCCGTAATCTTACCTTCTACATATTCAACGTCGGCGTCGTAATTGGTCTTAAGTTGTTCCTTTTGGGTTTCGGCATTCTTTTTCTGGTTGTCAACCAAGACCTTGAAATACTGATCGAAGTTCTCGGTAAAAATCTGTGCCGGATTAAACTTAATGACGGCCGGGATAGATACAGTGTTGGTTGCACGGACACCCTCCACCGGCTCCGGATAAATAGCGAACTCTTTCTCTTCCAAGTAGCCGTATTCAGTATTGGTCCAAAGAGGTACAAAGATCTGACTCAGGTCAGTCCCTTCTTCTTGATAGAAGTAGAGACCTGATTCATAGCGCTCTGTCTCTTCGTTATACTTGCTATTAACACCATAGAATTTTGGATACAAAGAACTATGATTGTAGACGAAATTCTCAAAATTATTATACCAATACTGCTCGTACTCCTTGGTTTTGCCATCGAGAGTATAATACTCATTAATGGCGGCAGTCTTGATGGCTGTGGCTTCAGCCTGAGCGGTGTTAGCGGCGATCAGAGCTTCGCGAGCGGGCTCGATAAGTTCCTTGATCTCATCGGAAGTCTTTTCGAGATACTCTTCCATGACTTCAAGTTCTTCCTCCAGGCGAGCAATCTTGGCCTCCTGAGCGACAATCTCGTCGTAAGTAATTTCTCTGTTGTCAACAGCTTTTGCCTGCAGCTTGGCCAGATCTGCCTCCTTTTTAACCAGTTCCACAGCCTTGGTATTGTAGTTGTTTACCGCAGTGGAGTAATTGTTCCACACAGTGGTAACGCGGGCCCGGAGTTCGTCTTCCAGAGAGGCGGCGGCAGCGGCCAGAAGCTTCTCCTGCTTTAAGAGCTCGGCCTGGTTCTTGAGAGCGTCAATCTCTGCCTGGGCTTCGGCGTTGGCCAGTCTGTTCAGGTATTCCTGCATTTGGGCCTCGGCCAGGGCGATGGCAGCCTCATATTCGGCGATCAGCTTTTGTAGTTCTGCCTTCTTTGCCTGCAGAATAACCTTTTCTTCTTCCAGTTTTACCATCTGAATTTGAATGTTAACTGCCTGCAGTTCTGCCTGGGCCTGAATGAGGGCGGCATTGGCCTCAGCCTGCTTGGCCTGAGCCTCCAGCAACTTGGCCTGAGCGGCGGCAATCGTGGCCTCAGCGTTGGCCTTGATAATTTCGGCCTGGGCTGTGGCTTCATTTAGCTTGGCAACAGATTCAATCTGCTTTGCCTTAGCATTACGAACGTCGGTCACAGACTGCGACTCAATGTTCTTCACGCACGAGGCGAGTCCAATGGAACCCACCAACATTGCGACAAATAGTGCTTTGTGTTGCATAGTAGTTTGTTAATTAGAATAATTAGTACTGTCCCTTTTTTTAGCGAAGAGTGTGTTGTTTCCCGAAAAAACCGTATCTTTAGCGTCCAGAAACACTAGAACTATGACCTTCTCTATGATTATCCAGCTGCTCATCGTACTGGCAGCTTTGTATGTGGGCTCCCGTTACGGGTCACTGGCCCTGGGCGCCATCAGCGGAATCGGCCTGGCCATCCTGGTCTTCGGCTTCGGCCTCAAACCGGGCACGCCCCCCACGGACGTCATCTACATCATCATCGCGGCCGTAACCTGCGCAGGCACGCTGCAGGCCTCCGGCGGTATGGACTGGATGATCCAGATAGCCGAAAGGATGCTTAGAAAGCACCCGGACCACATCACCTTCCTGGGCCCGCTGGTAACTTTCTTCCTTACGGTACTGGTGGGAACCGGACACGTGGTGTATACCATCATGCCCATCATCTGCGACATCGCCCTTAAGAAGAATATTCGGCCCGAAAGGCCCTGCGGTGTGTCTTCCGTGGCTTCACAGGTGGGTATAACCTGCTCTCCCATCGCTGCGGCCGTGGTGGCCTTTGTCACCATCTCCAATGCCAACGGGTATATGGTGAGTATCCCTCAGGTGCTGCTGGTCACCATTCCGGCCTGCCTGATGGGTCTGATGTGTGCTGCCGCCGCGTCCTACAAGCGCGGCAAAGAGTTGGACAAGGATACCGAATTCCTGGCCAGAAAGGCCGATCCGGAGATGTACAATTATATGTATGGCAACTCCGCCACCACCCTGGACAAGGTGATTTCCAAGCCCGCCAAGGCCTCCGTATTCATTTTCCTGGGTGCCCTGCTGGTGATTGTGGGCTTCGCCTTCTGCCAGATGATTCATGTGGAGGGAGGGGAAACCCTGGCCAAGTCCATCAACCTGCCCAAGATGAACATCTGCATCCAGATTATTATGCTCACGGCGGCTGCTGCCAACATTATGTTCTGCAAGGCCTCTCCCAAGAAAGCGGTGGCCGGAGCTGTGTGGCAGAGCGGAATGGTGGCCGTGGTGGCCATCTACGGCATTGCCTGGCTGGCCGATACGTATTTCGGCAACTATATGGACCAGATGAAGCTGATGCTCACAGACCTGGTTTCGGCATACCCCTGGAGCATCGCTCTGGTTTTCTTCCTGGTCTCGGTGCTCATCAATTCCCAGGGCGCCGTGGTGGTGGCCATGCTGCCCCTGGCATACGAACTGGGCATCGCCGGACCGGTGCTGCTGGGTGTGTTCCCCAGTGTCTACGGGTACTTCTTCATCCCCAACTATCCTTCGGATATCGCCACCGTCAACTTCGACCGAAGCGGAACCACGGTCATCGGCAAATACCTTCTGAATCACAGCTTTATGATGCCGGGCCTGATCAGTGTGGGCGTTGCCACCATCGTGGGCTACCTGATGACCACGGTCCTGTTCCCTGGCTACTTCGCAGGCTTTATCCAGTAACAAAGAAACGAAAAACGGTCACCTTTCGGGTGACCGTTTTCCTGTGATTCCGTTGGGATTTTGCAAATCCCCAACCCTGCCACGGGCCATCTACAACAAAAGAGACCGGAAGGTCTCTTTTGTTGTGATTCCGTTGGGATTCGAACCCAAGACCCACAGCTTAGAAGGCTGTTGCTCTATCCAGCTGAGCTACGGAACCATCCTCTATTTGGGGTTGCAAAGTTAGCAATAATTTTGAATCTATAGCGAACTGATGTAATAGATGAGCTGCAATTCGTGACGAAGAACCTCGGAAAGGGTGAGTTCGCCGTCTTCACGGGCGGGGAAAGTGTCTTCCAGAGTGCCGCCCTCGTAGTCTATGGAAATGCCGGTTACGCCCACTTCCACCATGCGGGTGATGTCTTCCATGGAAGGGTATACCAGCACAAAGTTAACATCGTCCCGGGCCTGCAGCAGGCCGATGGTGGAGCCGTCCGAGAGTTTGAAACGCACGGCGGCGTCGAAGGGAATGTGGAACTGCTCCTGCGTGCCGATGGCAAAGTACAGGTCTATGTCTTCACCACCGTTATTTTTGTACATCAGGTGGGAGATGAGCACGTTGTAGTCGAAGTTGGCGCCGCGGGCCACCAGGGGATTGGTGGTGGTCATAACGCTGGTGAGGCTTTCCTGGCGGTCCGCCAGGGTGGCCTTGAACTCTACGGTGTTTTCGGAGGCCTTCAGGATGGCCTCGCAGTGGCGCTTGAGGAGGGCTCCCAGTTCGTCATTGGCGAAGGTGGCCTGGACATAATCGTCCGGATCCCAGCCAGTGACAATGTCTACGGACTTGATGCCGCGCACCATCTTTTCCATATCGGCCGATTCTACAGCGTACTTCAGCTGGGTAATCTTGCTGGAGGCGGGATACTGGCCGATTTGCTCCAGACGCACCAACTTGCCGCCGGTGAGGTTGACCGCCATCTTCACGCCCTTCGGAGCGGCGGTGGAAGCTTTCTTGGCGGGCTCCAGGGTGATGTACAGCAGGTACAGGGTGGAACCGTCCGGGAAGCCTACCAGCTCTACGCTGGTTTTTCCGGGGACATTGCCGAAGGAGAGGGATTCTGCCTGGGTGGCTATGTGCGTCATACCGTCTGTGCGGTAGTTGGAACGGACTTGTTGGGCCTGCAGGGCTGCGCAGGTGAGCAGGGCAAAGGCCAGGATTGCCAGTTTTTTCATGCTTTCAGTATAGTTTTGTCTGCAAAGATAACATTTTCTACGCCAATAATTGCTATCTTTACGTGTTTAAAAACAGAAAACCATGTACACATACAAAAAAGTCAAAGACCTTACCCTTTCCGTTAACGACCGTTACATCCTCAGCATAGACAATCATCAGGAAGTAATGGAGGCCCTGGCGGATTTCTGCCGCAAGAAAAGCATTACTGCCGGCTACATCACAGGCCTTGGCGCCGTGAGCGAAGCCACTTTCCGTTTCCTGGACCCCAATACTTTGAAGTATGTGGACAAGACTTTCCAGGAACAGATGGAAATCACCAATCTCACCGGAAACATCTCCTGCAAGGACGAAGCCCCCTATCTTCACGTGCACCTCACCTGCAGCCGGCGGGACTATACCTGCGTGGGCGGTCATCTCCTGTCGGCCCGCATCAACGGAGCCTGCGAACTGCTGGTGGAAGATTATTCCCTTACCACCGTTAACCGCAGAACGGATCCCGAGACCGGTCTCAACCTCTACGACTTTTAGTTGTGGGCAAAAAGTTGTATCTTTGCACGAATATACTAAAGAATAATAACTACAAATTATCTGAATATGCGTAAATTCGTTAGAAGCACTATGGCGCTGGTGGCCGGCTTTATGCTGGTTTCTACGGTGGCAAATGCTCAAAGCTCAATGACGGATGAACAGGTGCTGGAATATGTCCAGCAGGCCATGGCCGAGGGAAAAGATCGTGAAGATATTGCCAGAGAGCTCTCGCTGAAAGGTGTTAACCGGGCTCAGGCCCAGCGCGTGTATGCGCTTTACCAGTCCCGTTCCTCGTCCAACCAGGCACAGGCGGCATCCCAGGATGTGAACCGTTCCCATTCGGTCAATGGCTCCGTTGCCGATGACGAGCAAGTGAACTCCTTCGTGACGGAGAATGCTACGGTTTATGGCCGTAATATCTTCCGTAACAAATCGCTGAATTTTGCGCCTAGCGAGAATTTGGCAACCCCCCGCAATTACAGGCTGGGCCCCGGCGATGAGGTCATCATTGACATCTTCGGCCGCAACCAGACCACGCTTCGAAGCGTCATTTCTCCGGAAGGCAGCATCAATGTGGATGTGCTGGGTCCGGTTTACCTGAGTGGAATGACCATTGACGAAGCCAACAAATACCTGAAAAAAAGGCTGGGCCAGATTTACGGTGGCTTGGGAAGGGAAGGCACGGATATGCGCCTTAGCCTGGGCCAGATTCGAACCATCCAGGTTAACATAGTGGGAGAAGTTCCCAACCCCGGCACCTATGTGCTGTCGGCCTTTGCCACGGCCTTTCACGCCCTGTATCGTGCAGGCGGAGTGGTGGAACCCGGTACCGTTCGTGACATCAAGGTGGTACGTGACGGGAAGGTAGTGGCCCGGGTGGACGTCTATCAGTTCCTGATGAAGGGTAACCTCAACGATGATATCCGCCTGGAAGAGGGCGATGTTATCCTGGTCTCTCCCTACAAGAGCCTGGTTTCCATCGAGGGTGCCGTCAAGCGCCCCATGTACTTTGAAATGAAGGAAGGGGAGAATCTGGACAAGCTTCTTGAGTATGCAGGAGGTTTCTCCAACGGGGCCAACACCGCCTCCGTTACCGTATTTCGCCAGCGTGACAAGGCCTTTGAGGTTCGCACGGTTGAGGATAAGGATTATTCCTCTTTCTCCCTTATAACGGGAGACAGAGTCGAGGTGGGTGAAATCCAGTCCCGTTTTGAGAACCGTATTTCCATTCATGGCTTCGTATATCTCCCCGGTACTTATGAACTGGGCGAGGTCCGTACCGCCAAGGGGCTTGTGGAGAAAGCCGGCGGCCTGCTGCCGGAAGCCTTTACGGATCGTGTGGTGGTCCATCGCGAGCATGCTGACAAAACCATGGAAGTATTCTCCCTGAACCTGACGGACATCATGGCCGGTAAGAAGCCGGACTTCGTGCTCCAGAACAATGATGAACTGTATATCGCCAGCAGCTTTGACCTCAAGGACCAGGGAACCATGACCATCTCCGGCATGGTCAAAAAACCGGGTTCTTATCCTTTTGCCGAGAATACTACCATTGAAGACTTTATTATCATGGCCGGAGGCCTGCAGGACGGTGCTTCCACCTCCCGTGTGGATGTAACCCGCCGAAAGAAGGACAGAACCGGTATGGTGGCCACCAGCGATGTGGGTGAGATGTATACTTTCTCCCTCAAGGATGGCCTGATTGCCGATGGCAGCGCTGAGTTTGTACTGGAACCCTACGATGAGGTCCGTGTACACCGCAGCCCTTCCTACAACGAGCAGCGCCACTTTACGGTGGCCGGAGAAGTGAACTTCCCGGGTCAGTATACCATTACCAACCGTGAAGAAAGAATTTCAGACCTGATTGAAAAGGCCGGGGGTCTCACCGAGTTTGCCTACATCAAGGGCGCCCGTCTGGTCCGCGAAGCCACCCCCGAAGAAATTACCCAGGCCCGTGAGTTGGGACAACTGCTGGTGAAGCAGATTGACAGCACCGCTGCGGTGAATATGGACCGGAATACGCTCAAGACCGGCACCCGTCACTACAGTATCTCCCTGGATCTGGAATCGGCCCTGGCCAATCCCGGCGGCCCGTCCGATGTGATTCTTCGTGAGAACGACCGCCTGGAGATTCCAGTGGAATCCAACGTCGTGCGCGTGTTCGGTGCCGTGATGTATCCGACGGCCGTGAACTGGAACGAGAAGATGACCGTGGCCGATTATATCGACGCCGCCGGTGGTTATTCCCAGCACGCCCGCAGAAGTAAGAAATACCTGGTGTCCATGGGTGGCCGCGCCAAGAAGGTGTACTCCTGGAACAAGATAGAACCCGGTTCTGAAATCTTTGTCCCGGATAAGGAGAAGAAGAACGAGAAGGCCGACTATACAGGCATCATCGCCATCAGCTCGGCCGCTGCCTCCCTGGGTACGCTGGGCGTAGCCGTTACTACTTTGGTAAGCACCCTCAAAAAGAATCAGTAAGCTATGGAAGAGAATCTGAATACTGCGCCCGTGTACCAGGAATCCGACGAACTCGAGATTGACTGGATGGGCATTTTCACCAAGCTCCTCAAGCACTGGAAGCAGATTGTCCTCATTGGCTTTATCTTCGGCTGCCTAGGTATCGTATCCGCTCTGGTGATGAAGCGTCAGTACACCGTTCAAATGACCTTGGCTCCTGAATTGCAGAACCGCAATTCCTCCAGTTTGTCCAGCCTTACCAATATGTTGGGCCTGGGGGGGATGAATATGGGTGTTTCCACGGATGCTATGAATATTACCCTCTTCCCGGAAATCTGCGGCAGCACGCCTTTCTTGGCCGCCCTGCTGGATGTCCCGCTCACCTCTTATGTGAGTGAGAAGCAGGCTGAGGAAGGAGTTCAGCCCAAGCACACCACGGTGTACAAGCACCTGAGCGGGGAAGACAAGCCTAATTTCAAGCCCAAAAAAGATCACAAGCCCTACACCGGAGTAAAAGACCCCACGGAACTCACACCGGGTGTGGCTCGGGTGGTAAAGACGCTGTCTATGAACATAGGCGCCGAAGTGGATAAGAAAACGGGTGTTACTACCATCTCGGTTTCTATGGACGATCCCCTGATGGCCAAGCAGCTGGCCGATACCGTGTGCAGCCGCCTGCAGGTATATGTGTCCAACTACCGCACCAAAAAAGCGACTGCCGATTACAACTATTACGTGATGCTGGCCGAAGAGGCTCATGAAGAATTGGTGAAAGCGCAGGCTGCTTATGCCCGCAGTGTGGACTACGACCGCAGCGTCATTCTCCAGAGTGCCAACTCGGAGAAGGAGCGTCTGCGCGAGGAGGCGTCTCTTGCCAACCAGATCTATTCCCAGATGGCTCAGCAGCGGGAGCTGGCCCGCGCCAAGATCCAGGAGGAGAAGCCGGTTTATGCCGTGGTGCAGCCTGCAACGCTGCCCCAGCGCCCTGTGAACAGCCGTGCCAAGCGCGTGCTCATCTGGGGCTTCTTGGGCGGTTTCCTGGCCGTGGCCTGGTATGGCTTTGGCGCGGATTTCCTGAAGAAGACCCGTTCCGAAGTCAAAGAAAAAATGGAAGAAGAGCAATAAGCCGTTTTTATGCGACACAAACTGATAACCTTGGCGGCGCTGACCCTTTTGGCAGCGTGTGCCCAGCCCGTAACCAAATCTTCCAAATGCCTTGGAGATTGGGCCGAGTATGTGAACCCCATGGGGGGCACCCTTTCCACGTTTAACCTTTCCACGGGCAATACCTATCCGGCTATCGCCGTTCCCTGGGGGGCTCATTTCTGGACGCCCCAGACCGGCAAGAACGGAGACGGATGGACATACAGGTACGATGCCACGCACATCCGTGGCTTCAAGCAAACCCACCAGCCCTCTCCCTGGATCAACGATTACGGCGCCTTCAGCCTGATGCCCGTCACCACGGGCCCGTACTATGACCAGGACCAGCGGGCCAGCTGGTTCTCCCATAAGACGGAGGTGGCCAAGCCTTATTATTACAGTGTCTATCTGGCAGACCATGATGTAACCACGGAACTGGTCCCGGCTTCCCACGCCGCCTGGTTCCGCTTCACCTACCCGGAAAACGAGAAGTCGTATCTGGTGGTAGACGCCTATGAGGGCGGCAAGGTGGAGATTGTGGACGATCATACCATCTGCGCCTGGGCCGTGAACAACCACGGCGGCGTGGCCCCCAATTTCTGCAATTACATCATTATCCAGAGTGACACGCCTTTCCAGCCGGAAGAGACTCCCGAGAATATCGGCATGGTGTCTTTCCCTACCAGCAAAGGACAGGTGGTGCATGTGAAGGTGGCCTCTTCCTTCATCAGTATGGACCAGGCCAAACTGAACCTCGGAGAAGTGAACGACCCCTTCGAAGAGGTGATGATGTATTCCCGGACGGCCTGGAACCAGGCCCTGGGCAAGATTGAGGTGGAAGACGACAACATAGACCACCTGCGTACGTTCTATACCTGCCTGTATCGCAGCCTGCTGTTCCCTCGGGATCTTTCCGAGATAGGGATATACGGTGTGCGGCAGCACTACAGCCCCCATACCGGAGAGGTGGAGAACGGCCATTTCTATACGGATACGGGCTTCTGGGATACTTTCCGCAGCCTTTTCCCGCTGATGAACCTCCTCTTCCCCACGGTTTCCTCGCAGGTGCAGGAAGGCCTGGTGAACGATTATCTGGAAAGCGGCTTCCTGCCGGAGTGGGCTTCTCCCGGACACAGGGCCTGCATGGTGGGTAACAACAGTGCCTCCGTGGTGGCCGATGCCTATCTTTCCGGCATCCGGAACTATGATATCGGCAAGCTCTGGGAGGCCGTCACCCACGGTGCTCACGCTGTGCATCCCACGGTGAGTTCTACCGGCCGTCTGGGCTGGCAGTACTACGACGAGCTGGGCTACGTACCCTGTGACGTGGGCATCAAGGAGAATGCCGCCCGTACGCTGGAATATGCTTACGACGACTGGTGCATCTACCAGTTGGGCAAGGCCCTGAACATAGACGAAGAGCAGTTGGAGCCCTATAAGAAGGCCGCCTTGAACTATCGCAACGTTTTTGATGCAGAGATGAAGCTGATGAACGGACGGCAGGCCGATGGCCAGTTCCGCCGGCCTTTCAGCCCGCTCAAGTGGGGTGGAGACTTCACCGAAGGCAATTCCCTGCACTATACCTGGAGCGTGTTCCACGATATCGAAGGCCTGATCGGCCTGATGGGTGGAGAAGATGCTTTTAACGCCCAGATGGACACCGTGTTTGTGATGCCGCCCAAGTACGATGACAGCTACTATGGCTTCCCCATCCACGAAATCATCGAGATGACGGTGATGGGTATGGGCAACTATGCCCACGGCAACCAGCCCATCCAGCATATGCTGTATCTGTACGACTACAGCCGTCAGCCCTGGAAGACCCAGGCCCGCGTCCGTGAGGTGATGGAAAAATTCTACACCCCCTGGGCCGATGCCTACTGCGGAGATGAGGACAACGGACAAACCAGCGCCTGGTATGTCTTCAGCGCCCTGGGCTTCTATCCCGTTTGCCCCGCCAGCGGAGAATATGCCCTGGGTACGCCCCTGTTCAAGAAAACCACGCTGCACCTGGATGGCGGAGACGTAGTGATTGAGGCTCCGGAGAATTCGGCCGAAAACTTCTACGTGAAGGAGCTTACCCTCAACGGGAAGAACTGGACCCGCAACTACCTGAAGCAGGCAGACCTCCAGAAGGGCGCCAGACTCCACTTCAAGATGGCTTCCGAGCCCAATTACCAGCGCGGCATTGCCGACGAAGACAAACCTTACTCCTTCACAAATGAAAAAGATTAGCGTTAGCATTTTGCTGGGCCTGCTGGCCCTGAGTGCCTGTGCACAGAAATATCCGGACCAGCGTCCGGCTCCCCAGGACCGCCTGTTTGTATCCCAGGCCGTTGAGGAGACGATAGATCAGGTTGCCCCGCAGCTTACCAATCCCAAGCTACGCTGGATGTTCCGCAACTGCTTCCCCAACACCATTGATACCACCGTCCATTTTGACGAGGAAACCGGGCTCACCTTCGTGTATACCGGAGACATCCACGCTATGTGGCTGAGGGATTCCGGTGCCCAGGTGTGGCCCTATGTAGATCTTTGCAAGGAGGATGAGCATCTTCGCAAGATGCTTGCCGGCGTTATCCGCCAGCAGTTTACGCTCATCAACATAGATCCTTACGCCAACGCCTTCAACCAGGGCGCCACGGGAGACCACGGAGACGCGGACGAGACGGGCACCCCTCAGGATCCGAACGTGTGGGAGCGCAAATGGGAGATAGATTCGCACTGCTATCCGGTGCGCCTGGCATACCACTACTGGGAGGTAACGGGAGATTCTTCCATCTTTGACGATCTCTGGATCAAGACCGTGGAGACCATTCTGGAAACCTTCACCACCCAGCAGCGCAAGGAAGGAAACGGCCCTTACTTCTTCCTCCGCGTCACAGACCGCCAGCTGGACACCAAGGCCCGTGTGGGCCTGGGACATCCGGTGAAGCCCGTCGGCCTCATCGTGTCCTCTTTCCGTCCTTCGGATGATGCCACCCAGTTCGATTTCCTGGTCCCGTCCAATTTCTTCGCGGTGGATATCCTCCGCAAGGCAGCCACTGTTCTTACCGAGGTCAATCACAATGCCGCTTTATCGGCCCGCTGTACCGCCCTTGCCAATGAGGTGGAGGCGGCCCTGAAGAAGTACGCCGTGGTGAAGCATCCGGAATTCGGAGAAATCTACGCCTTTGAGGTGGACGGTTTCGGCAATTCCTATATGATGGACGACGCCAACGTTCCTTCGCTCTTGTCGCTGGGCTATTTGATTCCTTCGATGGCGTCAGATCCCATCTACCAGAATACCCGCCGCTTTGTGTGGAGTAGCTCCAACCCCTATTTCTTCAAGGGCAAGGCCGGAGAAGGGATTGGCGGCCCGCACATCGGCACGGAAGTCATCTGGCCGATGAGCATTATGATGAAGGCATTCACCGCCACCGATGATGCCGAAATCAAGGCCTGTATGGAACAGCTCCTTCGTACGGACGCCGGCCTGGGCTTCATCCACGAGAGCTTCCACAAGGACGACGCCACCAACTTTACCCGTCCCTGGTTCGCCTGGCAGAACACCCTCTTCGGAGAGCTGGTCCTCAAACTGGTGAATGAGGGGAAACTGGATGTGCTGAATAGTGTGAAAGTCAAGTAGCAGATAATTAAACATTTATTAAAAGTCCTCCCGGTAGATCTACCGAGAGGACTTTGTTTAAAGTGCTCATTATAAGCTATTTCCAGGAAATGCCCCGTGTTTCCAAAAGCGAAGCGTGGGAAATCCGGTAACCTTTGTTCTTACCATCGACCTGGGCCTTTTTGGCCTGGGCCGATGTTTTTGTAATGGTAAGTTCCCGGCCGTCCGGCAGCGTGACCACAGCCTTGGGGAAGGTGGGACGCGTGAGCGTGAAGGCGGGCTCTCCGGGGCAGTCCGGGTAGATACCCAGCATGGAGAACACAGCCCAGGCGCTCATCGTTCCGGTGTCGTCGTTACCGGGGATGCCGTCCGGGGCGTTCTTGTAGTTGGTGGAAAGGATCTTCTCCACGGCAGCCCAAGTATAGGGCTCGTAGCCCTTGAAGCGGCTGAATAGGAACGGGTACACAATGTCCGGCTCGTTGGCGGGGTCGTACAGATTGTCGTCAAACACGTGCTGCAGGTTCTTCACAAAGGCCTTGGTGCCGCCCTGGAGCTTGGCATAGCCCGCGACGTCGTGCGGGACAGCAAAGCTGTAGTTCCAGGCGCTGCCTTCGTGGAAACCGGGGGCGTTGGAGAAATCGGCCCCGTCTTCAGGATCGAACGGAGTGAGGAAACTGCCGTCTTTCATACGGGGACGCAGGCATTTGTCTGCCGGGCTCCAGTAGTGCTTATAGCCCAGGGAGCGCTGGTAGAAGCGGTCGGCATCGGCTTTCCGGCCCAGGTCCGCGGCCAGCCGGGAGAGCGCATAATCGGCCACATAATACTCCAGTGCGTGGGAAACGGAGTTGTCTCCGGAGAAGTCCGCGCTGAAGAAGTTGAGCGGAATGTAGCCCAGCTCCACGTACGGGTCGTTGTCCGGGCGCATCAGGTTCTTCGCGCCGGGGGTGTCGGCACTCTTGAGGAAAGCCTCATAGGCCGTCTCGATGTCAAAGTCCTTAAGGCCTCGCAGCCAGGTGTCTGCAATCACGCAGATAGCGGGGTCTCCTTCCATCGTCCAGGTTTCGCGGCCGAAAAGCTCCCACTTGGGCATCCAGCCCCACTCGCGGTACTGGTCTATCATAGAGCGGACCATATCCACCTGCTTTTCGGGCCAGAGCAGGGTCATCAGCTGGTGCAGGTTGCGATAGGTGTCCCAGAGGGAGAAGACCGTATAGCGGGTGTGACCGGGTTCCACACGGCTCACCCCACCGTTTTCCATCAGCGGATACTCTCCGTTCACGTCATTCAGCACGTTGGGATGCAGGAGGGTGTGATAGAGCGCCGTGTAGAAGATGGTGCGCTGGTCCGGGGTGCCGCCTTCGATCTGTACGCGGCCCAGGTGCTGCTTCCAGGAAGCATCGGCCTGCCGGCAGACGCCGCCAAAGTCAAAGCCCTGCTGCTCGGCCTCCAGGTTCTCGCGGGCATTGGCGATGCTCACAAAGGAAACACCCATCTGCACCTGTACCTGCTCTCCGGGCTGCAGACCCTCGTAGTGGAACCAGTAGCCGATATCGTCTCCACTGAGTTCTTTGGAGTAGTTGGCGTAAATCTTATACTTGCCGGCATCGGCATCCCAGGCGGCTTCGGCCGTCATCGGGCGCTGTTTTTTCCAGTAGCCGGCCGATGCGGGAACCTTGCTCACCCGCAGCACAAAGTACAGCGGGAACACGGCGTTGCGGTTGTAGCAGAAGGTGCCCATCAGCTTGAAGCCTTCAATCTCCGTAGCGGAAACCTGCCGCACCGTGGCGCCACTCTCGTTGGTAAGGCCTTCTCCCAGGTTGAGGAGGATGTTGCCCTCTCCGCCCGGGAAGGTGTAGCGCTCCAGGGAGGTACGGGTGGTGGCGGTGGCTTCGGCCTGGATGCCGTTCAGAAGCTCTACGCTATAGTAGCCGGGATGGGCTACCTCGTTGCGGTATTCGCTACCATATATATGATAGTCTACCTGCAGCGGCCCGGTGGTGGGCATAGTGAGCAGCGCCCCCAGTTCCGGACAGCCCACGCCGGAGAGGTTCACGTGCGTGAAACCGGTGAAGAAGCTGTTCTCGGCTACATACGGGGTGCTCCACCAGCGGCTGTCCTTGTCCCAGGTATTGAGCTGCGAGCCCATCACGTTGAACGGACTCACGCTCATAAGGCCGTTGGGCACCACGGCACCGGGATTGCAGGCGCCAAAGTTAGACGTGCCGATAAAGGGGTTCACCCATTCGGTCTGGGCATATCCCAGCAGCGCCGCGTGGACGCAAATGGCTGATAGCCAAAGCTTTATTTGTTTTCCCATAGTCGAATCTTCCTAAGGGTAAAGCGGTAAGTATTTGTAAATAAGCGTGTTACGCCAACTAGACTATACTGGTCTTCTTGGTAAAGTCTATGATCTCCGGGATGTAGCCAAAGGCCAGGCCGGTGACGGTATCGGCGCAGCCGTAGTACACGGCGATGCGGCCGGTAGCGGCATCGTGCAGGGCGGCGCAGGGGAAGCACACATTGGGAACGTCTCCCATACATTCGTATGGCATCTGGGGGCTGATGAGGTACGGGCCACTGCGGGCGATCACCTTCCAGGGCTTCTCCAGATCCAACAGGGCGCTGCCGAAGCTGTAAACATAACCGTTGCAGCTGTGCAGCACACCGTGGTGGAACAGCAGCCAGCCTTCAGAGGTTTCGATGGGAACGGGACCGGCACCAATCTTCATACACTGCCAGGCGCTCTGCTCGAACGGGGCGGGAGCCATCACGTGGCGGTGGTGTCCCCAGAACTCCATATCCGGAGACTCGCTGTAGAAGATGTCTCCGAAAGCGGTGTGACCCGTGTCGGAAGGACGGGAGAGCATGGCGTACCGGCCATTGATCTTTCGGGGGAAGAGCACGCCGTTGCGGTTGTAGGGCAGGAAAGCGTTCTCTACCTGGTGGAAAGTCTTGAAGTCCTTGGTCCAGGCTATGCCGATGGTGGGGCCGTGATAGCCGTTGCACCAGGTGACCCAGAAGCGGTCTTCGATGAAGGCCACGCGGGGGTCGTAGCCGTAGACCCATTCTCCCACTTCGGGATCGGCTCCTTCAAACTTGATGGTGCTGGGCTGGATGTCCCAGTGGATGCCGTCCTTGGAGAACCCGGCGTGAAGGGTCATCCGGCGGTTGGTGTCGTCACAGCGGAAAACGCCGGCAAAGCCACCCTCAAAGGGGACCACGGCGCTGTTGAAAATGCTGTTGGAGTCCGGAAGGAGGTTGCGGGGGATTACAGGATTGGCACTGTAGCGCCACAGGGGGGCGTTGCATCCGGCCGGGCGGTCTTCCCACGGCATACCCGGAAGGGCGTTTCCGGAAATGATCAGTTTACTCATATCTTTGAAATTAAATCTTTTATGGTTTGCTCCGGGTTGTTTCCCAGAGGTACGTAAGGTTTTTCAGTAAGGTTGAGGGCCATCAGGCCTTCTTCTTCTTCGCCGGGCAGGGGAGAGGCTACAAACCCCTCCACGCCCTTTTGGGCCAGGGCCCGCACCAGGTGGCAGAAACGTACAGGGTCTTCCTGGGCCGATGCAAACAGCACAATGTATCCCAAACGGTACGCCCAGTCCGATAACGCCTGCAAGGGGGCTCCCTCCAGCGACGGCACGATGACTCCGATGAGCCGGGCGGCCGGCCAATGAACACGGGCGGCCTGCCCCTGGCGGTATCCCAGCCGGTCGGCCACTTCCAGGATACGCTGGCGGGTCTGCTCTCCTACTCGGTTCTTTCCACTGAACACGAAGGAGACCAGCGAGGGCGAAACCCCCGCTTCCCGGGCAATATCCTTGATGGTGGCAGGCTTAGGCATTCTTCTTTTCGTATTGGTCCAGGGCCTCGGCCATCAGCTTCCGGCCCAGTGTGGCAATTTCCTCGGCACGTGTATAGCCGTACACGCCGTGGTAGGAATCGTAGGGCAGGCTGGCCAGCACATCCGGGGGCGTATGCTCGATGGCCATCCTGGCCAGGCTGCAGTTCATAATGCCGAAACTGCGCTGCAGGATGGAGGCGAAATTGTCATCGGCCCCTACGGGAATCCAGCCGCTGCTGGCCGATACCTCCAGCTGATGCTGCTGAAAACCTGCCTGGATGCGCCCCAGCAGGGTGTGCTCGCTCTCCCGCTCTGCCACGATGGCGGCGCGGCTGTCCAGGTAGCCCTGGATTTCGGCGGCGTCTATCTGGTTCACATTGAACCCTACCAGGATATCCCCGGGGGTGCGCTTTACGCGGTTAAGGGGGAAGGTGTTAACCATTCCTCCGTCTACCAGCGTACGCCCTTTCCATTTCACGGGTTTGAACATCGAAGGGATGGAAATGGATGCCCGGATGGCCCTGAACAGCGGCCCCTTCCGGAAAATCACCTCCTCTCCGGTAAATAGGTCTGTAGCTATGGCCGTGAAGGGGATGGGGAGGTCTTCAATGTTTACTTCCGGGACGAACCCCTTGATCTCCCGGATCACTTTCTCTCCTTTCAGAAAATGGTTCTTGCCGACGGACACGTCCATCAGGATCATCACCTTCACCGGGTCCAGGCCGAAGAGCCATTTCTTGAAGGGCTCCAGGCCGCCGGCAGCGTAAATGCCGCCCACCAGCGATCCGGCACTGGCGCCCGCCACGGAAGTAATATTGTACCCGCGGGACAGCAGTTCCTCAATGGCGCCGATATAGGCAAAACCACGGGGACCGCCGCTGGCGAGGACAAGGGCAACGTTTTTCATAGTTTATTCTTCGGTATAGATAGGATCATAATAGAGGCCGATTTTGCCCAGCAGCGGTTTGGCCAGGGCATCGGTAACGGTGACGCGCACCTCGGAGGCCGAAGTTTCCGGAACCAGGAGAATGCGCTTGTGGCCGATGGTGCTTTCCTCGGCCAGCGGCTGCCAGCCATCGGAAGTGAGGGCCTCCACCATAAAGGAAACTACCCGCTGGCCCTTGGCGATGTCCTCGCAGAGGACTACGCGGTTGAAGGGCTTTTCGGGATTCACTTTCACCGTCCAGCTGCGGCCTTTGTGCTTCTGCTCCAGGGCCAGGTTCTCGCGGAAGATCTGGTCCAGGGCGCTCCGGAATTCCATCAGGCGCGTGGAATCCACCTCGTGCAGACGGCCCCGGGTGTCCGGCGGCACGTTCAGCAGCAACAGGGAGTTGCGACCCACGCTCTCGTAGTAAATCTTCAGGAGCTGGTTCACGCTTTTGACCTGGTCGTTCTCGGATTCTCTCCAGAACCAGCCGGGCCGGATGGAGACATCCGTTTCGGCCGGTACCCACTCGCTGCCCATACAGTCTCCCTCGTTGAGGGACTTCTCGGAAGGACCGCCCTTTCCGGGGGTGAAGCCTTCCGTATTCAGGGTGGCCCAGTTGGTGCGGCCGGCTCGGCCTTCTTCATTGCCCACCCAGCGGCAGCCGGGGCCTACATCGCTGAAGATGACGGCGTGGGGCTGGTTCTTGTATACGGTACCGTTGAAAAGCGGCCAGTCGTAATCCTGTTTCTTTCCGTTGGGGCCTTCTCCGTTGGCACCATCGAACCACTGCTCGAAAACAGGGCCGTAGGCGCCTCCCAGAACGCTTTCCAGGGTCTGGACAAAGACATCGTTATAGGCGGGGGTTCCGTAAGTAGGGTCGTGCCGGTCCCAGGGGGAGATATACACTCCGAACTTGATTCCTTCCCGGGCGCAGGCCTCGGAGAGTTCTTTCAGGACATCTCCCTTTCCGTCCCGCCAGGAACTTTCCCGTACGGTGTGTTTGGAAACCGGGCTGGGCCACAGGCAGAAGCCGTCGTGGTGCTTGGCGGTAATGATGATGCCCTTGAAACCAGCCGCCTTGGCCGTTCTCACCCACTGGTTGCAGTCCAGGGCTGTGGGATTAAAGAGGTCTTCGGCTTCGGTGCCTTCTCCCCATTCCAGGCCGGAGAAGGTGTTGGGGCCGAAGTGACAGAACATATTCAGTTCCATATCCTGCCAGGCAATCTGTTCGGGCGTGGGCAGGGCGCCGTACGGCTTTTCTGCGCAGGCGGAAAGAACCAGGCCAAGGGCCAGTGCGGAAATCCATTTATTCATAGCGAAGGGCTTTTTCGGGTTTGTCGGGGGTTAGGATAAAGGAGTAGGAATAGGACTCGGTGCTCCAGAGGGTGCGCTCCCGCTCGGGACGGGAACCCCAGCTGTCGTAGCCGCCTACTCCGCTCATCAGATAGTCTATGCACAGTTCCGTATAATCTCTTACCGGTACGTCGCAGAGGTGGGTCTGGGACTTCACGGGACCGCCGTCCAGGTCTTCTATGCTCATCCTGAGGGCGTTGAACTCGAAGGGATGCTCATTCGTGCGGGCCACGGTGAGCCCTCCTATCCTGAGCCAGTCTGTATCCGTGTGGTGACCGGTTTCCTGGGGACGCACGTAAGGATAGTATTCGGCCGATGCCGAGGTTTTCCAAATGCGTTTGAAGGTGCAGCTGGAACGGTCCCAGTAGTTCTCCACGGGACCTCGGCCGAAGTAGCTGAAAGCGTCATCGGCCACCCGCATCCGGAAGCCCAGGCGCGGGATTTCTACGTTGCGATCCTTTCCGGGAGCCGTCTGGACGCTGATCTTCAGGGTTCCGTCGGGGTAGATGAGATACTGCTCCAGGGCCCTTACTCCCTGGCCCTTGACGGTAATGAGGACGGAGCCATCGGCCTGTCTGGCTGCTTCTACGCTGTCCGGTTTGCCGGGCTCTTTATACTGCGCCGTGCGGATGGGGGCGTTGTTGCCGTAGTCGTTGTCGATGGGCGCGTGCCAGAAGTTGGGGCGGATGCCGAAGGAAGGATCCACCATCTCCACGCCCTTGACTTTCCAGCTTTTCACATAGCCGTCCACCTTGTTGAAGACCAGCTCCACCTGGCTGCCGCGTACCACCACCTGGGTGTCTCCGTTGGTGAAATCCAGGTGGCTGCGACCGGTGCGCGGTTTGCGCTCCGAAGGCGTGTCTTTCAGAAGGACCTCGTCACAGGCCAGGATGGTGCCCTTTTCGATGAGCGGAAGATCCTTTCGGGCCGACACTTCGAAGAAGATGCGGTACTGCCCGTCCTTTTTCATCCTGGGCAGTTTCACGGTGAACTGCTCTGCCGTCTGGGGTGCGGTGGAGAAGTGCTTGCTGCGCTTGAACCACCAGAAGGGACGCTTGCCGTCCCGCTCCACCCAGTACTTGACGGTGAAGTTTTCCAGGGAGGTGAAGTAGTAGCGGTTGAATACCTCAAAGACCCCGGCCGCCGCGTCTACAGGGCGGATGGAAACATTCTGGTATACGTGCTTGATCTCATAATAGGCAGGGTGGGGATCCCGGTCCGGGTTCACCAGGCCGTTGCAGCAGAAATTGGCATCGGAAGGAGCGTTCTCTCCGTAGTCTCCTCCGTACGTCCATCCTCTTTCCTTGTCGTACAGGCCCTGGTCCACCCAGTCCCAGATGAAACCGCCCTGCAGGTGCTTGTGGGCGTAGAACTGGTCCCACATCCAGTCTATGGAACCGTTGGAGTTGCCCATGGCGTGGGAGTATTCGCAGAGAGCGATAGGCTTCTGGGAATAGCTCTCTCCCATTCTCCGGAGCCATTCCGCACCGGGATACATAGGGTTCAGGAAGTCTGTATTCCAGTCTCCTTCGGCCCTTTCATAGACCACAGGGCGGTTCATCCCGTCCTTTTCCAGCCCCTTGAGGAGCTTGTAGGTTTCATAGAAGATGGTACCGTTGCCGGCCTCGTTGCCCAGTGACAGAATGGTGACGCAGGGGTAGTTGGCGGTGCGGTAGTACATATTGAGGGTGCGGTCCAGATGCTTGGTGAACCACTCTGTCTTGTTGGCCATCGTGTGCTTGGGCTCGTAGCCGAAGCCGTGGGTCTCAATATTGGCCTCGTCATACACGTAGAAGCCCAGGGAATCGCAGAGCTCGTAGAATTCCCGGGACTGCGGGTAATGGCAGGTGCGGATGGCGTTCACGTTGGCCAGCTTCATCAGCTTGAGGTCTTCCAGGAGGTTTTCCCGGGTTACGTAGTGGCCGGTGTAGGGGTTGTGTTCGTGCAGGTTCACGCCCTTGAACTTAACGGGCTGGCCGTTTACCAGGAAGGCTTTGACCTCCCTCTCTCCGTCTTTCACGGTGGCTATCTCCAGGTGGCGGAAGCCCACGTGGAAGCGGGTGTATTCTCCGTTTACCTGCAAAAGAAGGGTGTACAGGTTGGGGGTTTCGGCCGTCCAGAGCCGGATGCCCGGTATGGTGTCCGTTACGGAAAGGATGTCTCCGGAGAACTCGAAAACGGCATCCGCCACGGCCGTTCCGCCGGCATCCAGAAGCTCATAAAACACCTTTGTGGGGGCGTCCGCGTGCATTCTGAGCTGGAAAAGACCGGTCTGAAAATCCGGTGTAGTGGTGGAGATGACGTTGAAATTGAAGCCGCTGTCCACCTTCTCGCTGGAAAGGTATACGTCCCTCTCCAGGCCGGAGATGCGCCAGAAGTCCTGGTCTTCCAGCCAGGAACCCTGGGTATAGCGGTAAATCTTCAGGAGGAGTTCGTTGTCCCCTTCTTTCAAGAAATCCGTGATGCGGAAGCGCGCCAGGTCTTTGGAGTCTTCGCAGTAGCCCACTTCCTCTCCGTTCACGTAGACGTAGGTGCCGCTCTTGGTGCCGCAGAGGTTCAGGTATACCTCGCGGCCTTTCCAGCTTTCCGGAACGGTGAAGCTGCGGTGGTACAGGGCCGCGGGAACTGCTTCCGGCAACACGCCGGCCACGGGGTTCTGCGGGCAGAAATCGTAAGCGATATTGGTATAGATGGCGGTGCCCCAGCCCTGGACTTCCCAGTTGCCGGGAACCTGGATCTTGTCCCAGGTTTGCGGGATGGCCATCTCCCGATGGTCTTCAAAGTATTTGAAATCCCAGGTGCCGTTCAGGCTCCTGTAGTTCTCACTGTCGCGGAATCCCTTGGAGAGGGCATCGGCCCTTTCGGCGAAATAGATGACCTCCGTGCGCTGCGTTTCGGCATTTACGCTGGTGGTCTGAGGGTCCTGCCAGTAGGGGAGGACGGCGGCTAACAGAAGAAGGCTATTCATACAGTACGGTTTGTTTCAGTCGGATGTCATCGGAGGAGGCTCCCACCTGGATTTCGAATTCTCCCTTTTCCACCACGCGCTCCATCGCGGGATTCACCAGTTCGAAGGCGCTGCGCTCCAGCGGGAGGCTGACGGTGACGGTTTCTCCCGGGCCGATGGCTTTGACGCGCTTAAAGGCGCACAGCTGCTTGCGGGGCCGGGCCGTAGAGGCTACCAGATCCCGGATGTAGACCTGCACCACTTCGTCTCCGGAGAGGCTGCCGGAATTCCTGACGTCCACTTTAACCACGGCGGCATCCGGCAGGGTGCCTTCCACGCGGAGGTTGGAGTATTCGAAGGTGGTGTAGCTGAGCCCGAAGCCGAAGGGATACAGCGGAGCGGCGCTCTCTTCCACATAGTCGTGGCTGTAGGGAACCTTGCGGTTGTAGTACACGGGCAGCTGGCCCACATTGAGGGGAACGCTCACAGAGAGGCGTCCGGCGGGATTGTACCGGCCCAGAAGGACGTCTGCCAGGGCCGTTCCGCCTTCACCGCCAGGGTACCACAGGGTGAGAAGGGCGTCGGCATTTTCACTGGTCCACCTCTTGTCCAGCGGACGGCCCTCGATATAGACCACTACCAGCGGGGTACCGGTGGCCTTGATTTCTCTGAGAAGCTGCGGCTGCAGGCCCAGAAGGTCCAGGGAACTGCGGTCGAAGCCTTCGCCGGCTTCCATGTCGGAGACGGCGGCCTGGTCCACCACGGCGGCGCCGGTGTCGATGTATTTGGTGCGGAAGTCACGGGCAGACGAGCCGCCCACCACTACCACGGCGACATCGGCCCTTCTGGCGGCCTGCACGGCCTGGGCGATGTCATTGCTGCGGGTGTCCCTGATGGCGCAGCCCTTCACATAGGTGACGGCGGCGCCGGCGCTGCGGAGACCGTCCAGCATGGTAACTACGCTTTCGGGGGCCTGCGGGGCGGTATAGTCTCCCAGCTGGTTGTACTGGTTGTCTGCATTGGGGCCGATAAGCGCAATCCTGGTTCCGGCCCTGAGCGGCAGGATGCCATTGTTCTTCAGCAGGGTGACGCTTTCCCGGGCCGCCTGGGCCGCCACTTCCACATTTTCGGGGGAACGGACGCCGTCGGCCGCATCTTCCGGAAGGTAGGGGTTGTCAAACAGGCCCGCCTCGAATTTGCGGATAAGCACGCGCTTCACGGCACGGTCTACATACGCCATGTCCAGGCGACCGGCTTCTACGGATTCTTTCAGAAGGGCATAGCAGTGGGCGCCCAGGTCCACATCCACACCGGCCTTCAGGGCCATCTCTCCGGCTTCCTGCCGGTCTTTGGCCACGTGGTGGCTGGCGTAGATGCCGTCTATGCTCTCGAGGTCACTTACCACGAAGCCCTGGAAGTTCCAGCGGTTATGCAGCACGCCGGTGAGGAGTTCCTCGTTGCAGGTGGTGGGGATGCCGTCGATGGTGTTGTAGCTGGTCATCACGCTGAGGGCCCCGTTATCGATGGCCGCCTTGAAAGTGGGCAGCACGTTCTCTTCCAGGTCTCTGGGGCCGATATGGGAGGGGCTGCCGTTGTGGCCGCCCTCGGGAATGCCGTAGGCAACGAAATGCTTGAGGGTGGAGATGACGCCCTTCGAAGAGGTGCCGCGCACCATGGCCGATGCCATCTGCGAGGTAAGATATACGTCTTCTCCGTAAGTCTCTTCCACGCGGGACCAGCGGGGTTCGCGGGAGAGGTCTATCACGGGACCGTAGCCGATGGTGCCGCCCTGGGCCATCAGTTCGGAGCCGATCACCTGGCCCACCTGCTCGATGAGTTCCGTATCCCAGGTGGCGCTGAGGCCGATGGAGGTGGGGAACACGGTGGTGCCGATGGCCATATGCCCGTGGGGGGCTTCTTCGGCCAGGATGATGGGAATGCCCAGGCGGGTGGAGTCTATGGCATAATGCTGCAGGGCGTTATAGGCCTTGACGGCCAGGCGGGGGTTCAGGCCCGTCTCCAGGGTTTTGCGGGTCCAGGGGTCTGCCCTGAAGGTGGCCCAGAGGCTGCCTCCGTGCTGCTTTTGCACGAAATCCCGGAAAGCCTGGGTGATGCGCACCTCCCAGGTGGGCTGCTGGGTGCTGTCCTGTTTTTCGTACATCGGCCAGCCCAGCGGGCACAGCAGCTGCCCCAGTTTTTCTTCCAGGGTCATCCGGGAAAGGAGATCATCGGCCCTTTCCTGCGCGCTGCGGGCAGCGTCCTTGTATGCGGGCATCTTTTCTGTGCAGGATATCAGGAGGGTGGCAGCGGCCAGACTGGCCATCCATTTGCCGGGAAATGCGAGCATAATACAGATAGTTTGGATTCTTACAAAGATACGGATTTTCCTGTAAAAGAAAAATGGCTATCTTTGCATAAATATCTCATTCCATGATGAAAGATTCCGTTTTAGACCAGGCTGTTGCCCAGCTTTTCAATACCATCGAGTTCCAGGCTCAGCCCGCCGGTCTCTACGACCCTCTCCGCTATATGGTGGCCATCGGCGGCAAACGCATCCGTCCCCGGCTTTGCCTTACTACGTATGGCATTTATGCCCAAGACCTTACGCCCTCCATCCTGCAGCCGGCAGCGGGCCTGGAAGTGTTTCATACCTTCACCCTCATCCACGACGACATTATGGACCGCAGCCCCCTTCGCCGCGGTCACGATACGGTCTGGAAAAAATGGAGCGAAGATACGGCCATTCTCAGCGGAGACGTCATGTGCATTGATGCGTACAAGCGCGTAGCCCAGGCCCCGGCCGCGGTGCTGCCCCAGGCCCTGGCCCTGTTCTCCAAGACGGCGGCCGAGGTGTGCGACGGCCAGCAGCTTGATATGGACTTCGAGCAGCGGGGCATCGTGCCGATGGAAGAGTATATGCAGATGATCGGCCTCAAGACGGGCGTCCTCATCGCCTGCGCCGCGCAGATGGGGGCCCTCATCGCCGGGGCGGATGCCCACAGCCAGCAGTGCCTGTATGACTATGGCTACCAGCTGGGCCTGGCCTTCCAGGTGGCGGACGACTATCTGGATGCCTACGGAGACCAGAAAGTGTTTGGCAAGCCCATCGGAGGAGATATTCTCAATGAAAAGAAGTCCTGGCTCACGGTGAAAGCCAACGAACTGGGTGCTACGGGGCTGGAAGAGGCCCTGGCCGCTCCGGCCGTCACCGCCGGGCAGAAGGAAGACAAGATCCGCCGCGTGATGGACATTTACGAGAGCGTGGGCATTGCCCAGGCGGCTCGGGAAGCCATAGGAGAGCTCAGCGACAGCGCCATTGCCAAGGCTTCCGCCGCTTCCATGGACCAGGAGGGCTTCGAGAGCCTCAGGCGCTTTGCGGATTCCCTGGTAGGCCGCGTCAAATGATGGACCGGAAAGAACTGGAGATAATGGCTCCTGCAGGCAACTTCGGTTGCCTCACCGCCGCTGTGGAAGGGGGCGCCAATTCCGTGTACTTCGGCATCGGCCACCTGAATATGCGGTCCCATTCGGCCAATAATTTCTCCCGGGGAGACCTCCCGGAGATAATGCGCATCTGCCGCGCGTACGGAATCCGCGGCTATATGACGCTGAATATCACTCTTTTCGGAGAAGATCTCCAGGCAGCATACGAAACGCTGGACGCCGCCAAGGCCGCCGGGGTGGATGCCATCATCGCCTCCGACATGGCCTGCATCCTATACTGCCGGAAAATCGGCCTGGAGGTGCATATCTCCACGCAGCTGAGCATTTCCAACATAGAGTCCCTGCGCTTTTATTCCCAGTGGGCCGATGTGGTGGTGCTGGCCCGGGAGCTGAACCTGAAGCAGGTGAAGGCCATTCACGAAGCCATCGTTTCCGAAAACATCTGCGGCCCTTCCGGGCAGCTGGTCCGTATAGAAATGTTCGCCCACGGGGCCTTCTGTATGGCCACTTCCGGCAAGTGCTACCTTTCGCTGGCAGCCTACGGAGAAAGCGCCAACCGCGGCGCGTGCATGCAGGTCTGCCGCCGGGGTTACGTGGTAACAGACTACGAAACGGGTTTCCAGGTGCACATAGACAACAAGTACCTGATGTCTCCCAAGGACCTCTGTACCATCGATTTCCTGGACAAGTTTGTGGATGCGGGCGTGAAGGTGTTCAAGATTGAAGGCCGGGCCCGCAGTGCAGACTATGTGAAAATTACCTCGGAGTGCTACCGAGAGGCGGCCGATGCCGTGGCCGACGGAACCTATACCCCGGAGCTGGGCGCTTCCTATAAGGAGCGTCTGGCCACCGTCTTCAACCGCGGCTTCTGGGACGGCTATTACCTGGGGGCGCCGATGGGCGAGTGGAGTGCCAAGTACGGCAGCAGCGCCACCCGCACCAAGGTGTATGTGGGCAAGGTGACCAACTGGTTTGCCAGGATTGGCGTGGCGGAGATCCAGGTGGAGGCCGCGCCGCTGCGCAAGGGGCAGGACCTTCTGTTTATCGGCAACACCACCGGTATGCTGGAAATGAAACTGGAAGACCTCTGGCTGGACTTCAAGCCCGTGGAGGAGGTTCCCCAGGGTGTCCGCTGCTCGGTGGCCGTTCCACTGGATGCTATGCCCCAGGACCAGGTGAACGCCGATGCCGCTCCCGGAGAGAAAATCCATCCCAGAAGGGGAGATAAGGTGTATATCTGGACGCTTTCCAAAAAATGACGCGTATGAAACCAATCAAGCATAAACTCTCCAGAAGCATAGTGGAGGCAGTTGTTTTCCTCACCCTCCTGGTTGTCGTCTTTACGCTGCTGGGCACCCGGATGGGCGGGGCCAATATGATCAAGACTATTATGAACACGGCTCACGACCTTCTTCTGAACACCGTGTTCTACCTGATGGGCATTACTGTCCTGACGGGAGCCTTGTCCAAACTGATGTCGGAGTTCGGGGTAGTGAGCCTGCTGGAAAAGGTGCTCCGGCCCCTGATGAAGCCGCTCTACAACCTACCCGGTGTGGCGGCCCTCGGCGGCGTAATGACGTTCCTCTCGGATAATCCGGCCATCATAGCCCTCTCCAAGGACAAGAAGTTTGCGTCCTATTTCAAGAAATACCAGCTCATCTCCCTCACCAATTTTGGTACGGCCTTCGGTATGGGCTTCGTAGTCATAGTGACGATGGTGGGCTACACACAGGTGGGGGCGGCCCTGATGGGTTTTGTGGGGGCCATCTGCGGCTCCATCATCTCTACCCGCCTGATGCAGAGAAGCTGCCTGAAAGACTATCCCGAACTGGATTCTCCCGTATCGGCCACCCTGGAGGAAGGCTTCCCGGAACTGGAGGAAAAGCAGAAGAAGGACAGCGTGTTTATGCGCTTTCTCAACGCCATCCTGGACGGCGGTAAAAACGGTGTAGAGCTGGGTCTGCAGATTATCCCGGGCGTTCTCATCATCACCACGGCCGTCATTATGATTACCTTCGGCCCGGGCGAAGGGGGCGTGTACGACGGCTCTTCCTCACAGGGCGTTCCCATCCTGCCCTGGCTGGCAGAGAAGATTCACTGGGTGTTCGAATGGCTGTTCGGTTTCAAGGATATGGAACTCATCGCCTTCCCGATGACGGCCCTTGGCGCCGTGGGAGCCTCCCTGGGCCTTCTTCCCACCTTCAATGCCGCCGGCATCCTGGACGGTAACGCCATCGCTGTCTTCACCGCCATCGGTATGTGCTGGAGCGGTTTCCTCTCCACCCACACCGCTATGCTGGACTCCCTGGGCTACCGCAAGGTCATTTCCAAGGCCCTGGGCGCCCACACCATCGCCGGTCTGTGTGCCGGTGTCATCGCCCACTTCCTCTATCTGCTGGTTTCGTTGATTTAACCCCCCGCTTTCGCCTTACGCCGCTTTCCCCTTACGCCGCAGCCAGCACTTTTGCCCAAAAACGCTGGCTGCGGCGTTTCGTGTGACGTGGCGGCCAGCAAAAAACGCCAAAAGTGCGGGTTGTCAGGTTGGTTTCGGTCAGCCGTTCCAGGATGCTCGGATGGGCGCCCTCCGAGTAGTCGCAAACGAAGGATAACAGCTTGATTATAAATGGTTTTGGATATGACAAAGATAAAGAATAATTGGGAAACGGCAAGATCATTGGAAGGAACGAAAACATTGGTCATGTCACAAAAAATCATTATATTTGAACGGCACATAAAA
>JAEEGL014242134.1_pt1 | contig 27432 bp, 30 predicted proteins | sample 9134231 | NCBI WGS metagenome assembly JAEEGL01 (sample SAMN16246548, study PRJNA631951) | gut metagenome | biome: gut microbiome; feature: rumen; material: fiber-attached | host: Bos | place: Iran: Karaj | collected 2018-10
CAAACGCCTATAATCCCACCATTCACTTCCAGTCCGTCTGTACTAATCTCTAACCGTCACATTTTCAGAGTGTTCTAAAAGTATGTATTTTGCCACCTAAAACCTTTGTTTTTAGATGGTTATCTCAATGCGATTACCTTGCTCTTCATATGCTTTCAGGGGCTTATTGACCTACCATTGCTATATGGCGCATCGAAGGATGGCGAAATGTTAAAAAGCTGCGTAAACGGATGTTAAAGTGGAGCAGTTTTTTCGCGATTTTCAGAAACGAACAGAAATTATTAGTAACTTTGCAAACAGAAATGAAGGACGGAAAGGGACAGAAAAGGGACAGAAATTAATATAATTAAGATAATTAGCCATGCGGAGTGAGAGTTTCAAACACAAATTGCCACGAATTGGACCATAAATTTACCAAAAATTATACCTGCAGGAAAGAAATTCATGGAAAATTCATGGGCATTCATGTTAGAAAAAAAAATCAGAATGGACATATACGAAAGAAAAAACGCGCTTAGTTCTTGTGTATCTCAAAACTAAATCGTAACTTCGCAGCACGAAAACGCAAACGCGAGAGCGGCTTTTTGAGTATTTTTGCACCTGATAAAGAGAAAAAAACATGTGTATGATAGACCAGATAATAGATTACAACAAGACCTTTGTGGAATCAAAAGGTTATGAGAAGTATTTGACTGACAAGTATCCCGACAAGAAGTTAGCGGTACTGTCTTGTATGGACACGCGCTTGACTGAGCTGCTCCCTGCCGCCCTGGGCCTTAGGAACGGTGATGCGAAGATAATAAAGAACGCAGGAGGCTTGGTTATCTCGGCTTTCGACTCAGCCATGCGCAGCCTCATCGTTGCCATCTATGAGCTGGGCGTGGAGGAGATAATGGTGGTAGCTCACTCCCATTGCGGAGCGTGCCACATGAGCTATGACCATTTCCACCATGAGATGATAGCGCGAGGTGTGACAGACGAGACGCTGGAAACCATACAGAAGTGCGGCATTGACCTGCACCATTGGCTGGAGGGTTTCAAGGACACGCATGAGTCTGTGCGCAAGACCGTTGAGACCATCAAGACCCATCCCCTTGTGCCAAAGGACATCGTGGTCCGCGGGTTCATCATCGATTCTGAAACAGGAGGACTTGAGGAGGTCTGCTGAGAATTGAGAATTGAGAATTGGGAATTGAGAGTTGAGAATTGAGAATTGAGAGTTGAGAATTGAGAATTGAGAATTGAGAATTGGGAATTGAGAGTTGAGAATTGGGAGTTGAGAGTTGAGAATTGAGAATTGAGAATTTAGAATTGGGAATTGAGAATTGAGAATTGAGAATGAAAAATTGACAGAACAGTAAATTGTAAATGGTACATTGTACATAGTAAATTGTACATTGTAAATTGTAAATTGTACATCCCAAATTGTTTGACATCAAGAAAGATCCTATGGGCAGAGCCATAGCCGACTATCACAAGACGGGAACGGCAGACAGGCTCAGAGTGTTCTCGCCTATGTTTGACGAGGACGAGATACCCTTGGCGACACTTTTCCGCAGCTATGAGTCTATGCCCCAGATAGAGCAAAAGGCTCTTGAACTGGCGAAAGGCAGGACACTTGATGTGGGTGCCGGAGCTGGTTGTCACTCGCTCATTCTTCAGCAGCAGGGGACTGATGTGACCGCCATCGACATCTCGCCTCTGTCTGTGCAGACCATGAAAGAGCGTGGGGTCAGGAATGTGAGAGAACAAGATTTCTTCACGTTGGAGCAACAGTATGACACCATCCTCATGCTGATGAACGGCATAGGGATAGTGGGAACCCTGAAACGTATGCCCGAGTTCTTTCGCCACCTCGACAAGATACTTGCTCCCGGAGGTCAGCTGCTGTGCGACTCCACAGACATCAGCTATGTGTTTGAGACCGAGGACGGCATCATAGAATATCCGGAAAGCGTAGGCTATTACGGAGAGATAAGTTTCCGTATGCAATACAAGGACATCATCGGCGAGCCCTTTCCCTGGCTCTACATCGATGCAGACACCTTGAGACAAGCAGCCTCTGAAAACGGATACACAGCAGAGGTCATTGCCAAGGGTGAGCATTACGACTATTTGGCGAGAATAATGAAGAGGTAAGCAATGGAAGTAACACATTTGCTGACATTTACAGACAGGCAGCAACTGCGGGAATGGTTTGAGCGCAACCACCTCTCGGAGAAGAGCTGCTGGGTGGCATGCAACAGGTCAAAGGCTCCCAAGACTGATACCATACCCTATCTCGACATCGTAGAAGAGGCGCTCTGCTTCGGTTGGATTGACTCAACACTAAAGAAACTCCCTGACGGCAGATTGGCACAGAGGCTCTCCCCGCGTCGCAAAGGCAGCCATTGGACGGAGCTCAACAAGGAGCGCTGCAGGCAACTCGAAGCAAGAGGTCTGATGACCGACTCAGGCAGAGAGGCATTATCCCGCACATTTATGAATTAGAAAAAAAATGGACTACTTACCAAAAGACCCCGCCATACTGGTTTCGAGCGTCAATATGCTTCTGAGAGACGAAGAGTTTGACAGCCTTGAATCATTGTGCTATGCCTTCAGCAGAGAGCCGGAAGAGATAAAGGACTATCTGCTGGGGAAAGGGTTTGTATGGAGTGAGCAACAGAAACAATTCAGGCCCGTAGGCTACGACGCATAATGACACTAATTCTGGCCCATAGGCTACGACGCATAATGACAAACGATGTAACCATAAGCACCGTCAGAAAGGACTCAGAGATGGCTGAGCCGCGACAGAGTCCGACGTTGTCAAAAGACAGCATAGAGACAGCATATAGCTTTCTGCATCAGAAGCGTAACGTGTATATTCATTCTTCACTTGAATGGCAGAAGGATGACATAGAGTATGCCATCAGTTCCTATGTGGATGACATGAACAGGGAACTGTATGACAACATCTCAAATGGCAGGGATGATTTCCTCAGAGACCACAAACGGTTTCAGGAGGATATCACGCTGGCCGTAGCAAAACTGGAGGAAATGTTATGAATGATTTTTACTTGCAAACAGCATTATTTTACCTTGTTATAATCAACGCGGTCACCTTCTTCATGTATGGCATCGACAAACTCAAAGCGAAGAAGTCAATGTGGAGGATACCTGAGACTACGCTGTTGTTTATGGCTATGTTAGGCGGTAGCATCGGCGCATGGCTCGGCATGAAGGTGTGGCATCACAAGACCCTGCACAAGAAGTTCAGATACGGCGTTCCCGTTATCATCCTTGCCCAGCTTGCGTTAGTTGTATTCCTGACCTCCTGTTCCAGCAACAACATACCCCAGGGAAGCAAGGTTACCGAGATCGTGAAACGCGGCACGTTGCTCGTCGGCACAACGGGGGACTACCGGCCGTTGTCTTTCTATGAACCTCAGGGGCTGCAGGAACAATACGTGACGGAACAGAGCCCTGGCATATCGCGACAGAGTGCTGACATCACACAGGACGACGGGGCCTACTGGGGATTTTGTATTGATGTGGCAAAGGAGATAGCAAAGACATTGGGCGTAAAGACCGCGTTCATCAGAACCTCCTGGCCTACGCTTACGGCAGACGTGATGGCTGAGCCCCAAACCTTTGACCTCGCCATCGGAGGTATTACCATCACAGATGCCAGACGTGAGATTATGCTGATGAGCGACGGCTATCTGGACAACGGGAAGACAATCCTCTGCAGGGCAGCAGAGAGCAGCAAGTACAAGTCGCTTGCAGATTTGGACAAGCCGGAAGTTCAGGTGATGGTAAACCCGGGAGGGCTGAACGAGAAGTTTGCCCACGAGAAACTGACTCATGCTACAATCAGCGTTCATCCGAAAAACGAGGAGATACCCACGCTCATCGCAGAGGGCAAGGCAGACGTGATGATAACGGAGATAACCGAAGCGCCATACTATGTGATGACCGACTCGCGGCTTGCGGCACCATTATTGGATAAACCCTTCACACATGGAGAAATGGGAGTGCTGATGCGTAAGGGACAAGAGGACCTGCTGCAGGTGGTGAATAATACCATCAAGAAGATGAAGTCTGACGGCTCCCTTCGCCGCCTGAAGGATAAGTACAAGCTGCCCTAAGGCGAAGAAGAGTGTTGTCTGTCCCCGCTTTCATCCTGCAGTTATGACACCCAAAAAAGCTAGTATGGCATACCTGTCATACTAACTTTTCTACTACTGGCGGGCAATCTGTTGGCTATATACCCCGCCAGTTATCCCATAGGTAAAGAGTATTAATAGTATCTTTCCTGATAGAGGCTGATGGTTGTTACGCCATTCTCCTTGTTGAAGCTAACCTTGCCTTCGCGAGCAAGCCAACCGATAGCAGCGCACAATGCTGTTGAGTCAATGCCTGTTACCTCTTGTAGTGTCTCAAGATTCATACTTCCTTTTCCTTCTAACGCACGCCAAACGATGCCTGCGTCTTCTCCAATTTGTGCTGTTAACATAATGGTAATGTTTTATATGGTTAATAGTAAAAAAAAATGTTTAGGTTGACTTTCTGTTGCAAAGGTAGCAACTTATTTTTGTATTACCAAATTCTTTGCCAACTTTTTTCTGTTTTTTATCTTTTTTATCCAACAAAGGACAGTAAAGACCTCCCAGACAACCATCAAAAGGTGGATTTACATTGCCAATGTTCATGCATTATGCCGTTCTTATTTCCCCTCTTTGTCCGTGTATTTCCACTTTTTACCAATCCTGACAAGGGCGACACCATTAGAGAAGGGATTGGCTACGTCAAAGATATGGGGGATGACCTCCTCGCCCTTGGGTTGATATAGTACCACTTACCATCCTTCACCACGGGAGCAAAACCCTCGGAGAAGGAATACAGCTCATCATATTTCTCTACGGCAGCGACAAACTCGGGAGTGAGTCTTACGACCACATCCCCATCCTCCTGAGACGGGACATCAATGCTGTCAATGGCATAAAACAACAAGCCCACAACAACAAGCAGCGCCACAACAGCCCACAAACATCCTTTTGGCTTTTCTTTGATGACATAGTTAGTTCAAGACCCTCTCTCGCATTGGTGTGTAATTATCAAGGTTACAAGTTCTTGGTGCGCAAAATTACTAATTACTTTTTACTCTTGCAAGAACAACGGCAAGTTTTTACCATTCCGGTTCCGCAAACAAGAAAATGTCAAGTCGAAGTGGTCATTTGGTCATTTGGTCATTTGGTCATTTGTCATTTTCGATTTCGGAAAGTGGTTATTTGCTCACTATATATAAATAAATGCTTATTTTTATATAGTGTCGGTTTTGACAACATCCGTTTTCGATTTTGACAAATGACCAAATGACCAAATGACCGCGTGAGTGTGTGTACATTTATTTGAATAAATGTTTGAAAATAATTGCCAAAGTATTCGTAAACCGCAAAGGGATGTTTGTAACTTTGCAGCATGAAAAAGACCTCCTCCTGCACAAGACCTCCACCGTCCCCTCCTCCGGTTCCTCCGACAGAAAGAGAAGAAAAGTATATCAACACAAGGAGATGAGTAACTTAACGCTGGGAGATAAGTAACTTAACGCAGGGAGGTGAGTAACTTAAACCTGGGAGATGAGTAACTTAAACCTGGGAGATGAGTAACTTAAATCAAACCTACTTTAGACAGTTGAATGAATTATTACACAGATACGAATTTCCATCACAAAAACCCTTCGGGGGAATTATTTTATTCTTTTATGCTATAACGATGAAAAAAATACGTGCAAACTTTGTTGCTTTCACAGAAAAATGTTAATTTTGCGCCATATAACTACCTGCAATCTGTAATGTATTAAAATTGGGAGAGCAGCACAAACTAATTAATAGATATTTTCAAAAAAAACTGACCTATGAAAAGTTTTATAAACACATCCACCATGAGGATGGCAACCATGCTATTCCTTATGCTGCTCGGCGTCAGCACATCGTGGGCGCAAGAACAAGAAGAGCCAGTAACCATCAGCAAAGCAACAACAGCTGACATCGGAAAGGTGATTTCTACCGATGGATGCATCTACGCATCGGAGAGTGACGTGACGAGCGGATGGGCCGTTGCGATGATTGCCTACGTTGATGAGCAGAACCATAAGGGACTCGCCATTGCGCTGGACAATGTATATGTATATGATAGCAATACATACAAAAGTTCATTCCAATGGGATGAAGCCGCAGGAGCTGTTCAAACATGGTCTGAAGACAGGGCTGTTGCCGGTGGTACATGGAAGGTGCCCACCATCCAGGAGTGGCAGCAGATGCTCATAGGTTGCGGATCAGAAGGAGAAGTGAGCGATTATCCAGAATCTGGAACATTTACCTTTACGGGTATAAACAAAAAACTCGCTGCCATTTCACAGTACCCTCAGCCACTGAGATATGGCTATTGGTCTGCTACTGAGTATCAATATGAGACGACCAAAGCATGGGAAATATATTTCAATGATTACTCCGACCAATTTCCACCCGTGACTTTCAATGGTTATAATAAATTATCCCAATACGGCAATACCATCCGTGCCTGCCTTGCCTTTGAGACAAGCGGCGGCGAGAGTGGCGGCGAAACTGTCACAACCAACACATACGTTTCCACCTTTACCGGGACAAATATTATTGACAATCAATTATACCTCACCAGCGCAGAGAATAATAACTGGGTTGTATCGGATACCAATTGCGGTATTGGATGTACAACATTAGATGACGAACCCTGCATATTTTTCGATACTCCTTCAACAGATAACGTAACAGTTCTCACTCCCGCATTCGAAATCTCCGGCGAGGTAAGCTCAATTACCATCAAAGCAGCTGCCGGCATCGAAAGTATCGTACTAAATGACAATGATGGAGTATTTACCAAAACAGAAGGAAACCTCTTTGATGTATATACCTTGACTCCGCAAAGCGGTGTCTCTGTGAATTCCATTAAAATCACGGGAGAACCTTCTTCTATTTACTACCTCAATAGCATCACCATTAAGACTACCAGTAGCGGAGGCGGCGACAGCGGCGAAGGCGGTGAAAGTGGAAATGTCATAGACAGCAATACGGCAAGCATCAATATGCCTGTCTCCGGCGACGAGGTAAAATATACAATAGCCCAGGGCGTCACCTCTTTTAATATATATGACGACGGCGGCTCTGAAAGCAACTATAGTGATGGATGCAACGGTACCGTTATCCTTACCGCTCCTGATGGTTGCAAGCTACAGCTCACGGGCAGCATAATATCAGAACCCGGATATGACTATCTCAAAGTATGGGACGGAACAAGCGACGAGGGGGAACCGGCTATAGAGGTTAGCGGTACAGAAACTCTCAACACCTTTACCAGCATGGGAAAAAGCATAAGAATCTATTTCCACTCAGATAGTGGCAGCAATGATGAAGGCCTCAACCTCACGGTAACAGTAATAGACCCCAATAATAAGCACGCCATCAATATAGAATCGGTACAGGGGGGCCAAGCGTATCTCTATTTAGATCCAGCCGAGAGCGTAGCTGACGAGGATATCAACATCTATTTCTCTCCAAACCAAGGCTATATGACAGAGAGCATAAGCGTTGTTGATGCCAATAGCAATCCCGTCAGCGTGACAGGCGGAAAATGGTACAACAATCCTTCCTACGCCTACTTCACCATGCCTAATGCCGCTGTGACCGTCACACCTACGTTCACCAACGCAAAGACTGCTGCTCAGGGACTCTATGTGAACATGCCTGCAGATTACTCGACAACATGGGCCAACATCCCTGAGGGCGTACAGTCATTCAATCTCTATGATGACGGCGGGCAAAACAACACCTACAGCAAGGGCATCAATAGCACCATCGTGCTGACAGCACCGGAGAACTACCTGCTGCAGCTTACGGGCACCATCACAGCATTAGCCGACGAAACACTAACCGTAAAGGACGGACAATCCTACAACGACAAGGAGTTGAAGACGGCCAAGAGCAGCTCAAACGGCGAAACCACCGACATCGGCACCATAATCAGCACAGGACGCTATATGAGGATATCGTTCCAAACGTATTATAATGAAAATGACTACTCCGGCCTCGACCTGACCGTAACGCTTATCAACCCTAACACGCAGAACGACATCAGCATCACGCCCACCAACAACGGCAGCGTTGTGGCAAAAGTAGGCAATAGCGAGGTGACAGGGGCAAAAGTCAACGATGTGGTAACCATCAGCGCCACACCGAATAAGGACTATGTGCTGGCAGACATTACCGTGACCGATGCCTACAGCAATCCAGTCAGCGTGACAGGCGGTACGTGGTATAACAACACGGCAACCTTCACAATGCCAGCTACGGCAGTAACGGTAACACCGGTATTTGAGGCCGTATCCTCATTTGAACCCTATATCAACATGCCTAAGAGCGGCACTCTGACAGCCACCATCCCCGCAGCGGTATCTTCATTCAAAGTATATGATGACGGTGGCAAAGACAACGAGTACGCAAGCAACAGCAACGGTACACTCGTGTTGACAGCACCAGAGGGCAACATGTTGCACCTCAAGGGTTCTGTGAAGGGCAATCCCGATGCTAAACTGACTGTATGGGACGGCACAGACACCACCGAAGACAATGCCAAGCTCATTGACGGAGCATACAGCCAGGCCGACAAAGAAAAACTGGTGGGCGGCGTAGTCTCCTCAGGACAAGATATGACGCTCCAGTTTGTTACAGGATACAACCTCAGTTCTTTTGAAGGACTCAACCTCAACGTGACACGTGTTGACGTTTGTCTTGGCAACATGGGCGACAACAACGAGACCATAAGCCAAAATGACGACAAACAAGGTTTCAACGTAGCACTAACGGGTCGCACACTCTACAAGGATAACAAGTGGAACACGCTTTGCCTGCCGTTTAACGTCACACTTGAGGGTTCACCTCTTGAGGGAGCTACAGCCCGTTCACTCACCTCTGCCAACATCAGCGGCTCAACGCTCAACCTGACGTTCAGCGATGCAGTAGATGTGCTCGTAGCCGGTACACCTTATATTATTAAGTGGGCTGCAGGAGACGACATCGTCAGCCCTGTGTTTGAGGGTGTGACTGTCTGCACAGACAAGCACGACTATGACACCAACGGCGATAACAACATAACTGATGAGCGTGTCCGCTTCGTGGGTACCTACGAGAGTACCGCGTTCAACGCAGAGGACAAGAGCATACTGCTCATGGGCGGTTCAAACACGCTCTTCTATCCTACCGCGAATGCCGGCATAGCCACACAGCGAGCATACTTCAAGATAGGCAACGACGGGGACGCACAGCAGGCACACAAACTCACCTCGTTCAATTTCAACGAAGGTCAAAGTGGAACCACAGGAATGCTTAATGTCAGCACCAATACAGAAGATATTGGAGAGGCTGACACCTGGTACACCCTTGACGGCACGCAACTGCAGGGCAAGCCTACAAAGAAGGGCATCTATATCGTCAATGGCAAAAAGGTAGTGATTATGTGAGAATAAAGCAGAGCTTGTTCATGCTATATCAAGTGTGAACGAGCTCGGGCTTTTGCCCAAAGTCATGATTAAGTAAAAAAAAAATGAAGAAAGGGAACAGCAATGAAGAAAATATATCATAAACCAGAGCTGACAATCATAATGCTGCAAAACCGAAGCCAGCTGCTCTACGTCAGTCCTCCTACAAATGTAAATTCAAACCTCAGCAACCCCGAAGATGAATTAATCATTGAAGACACCCCTCAGAGCGGCTGGGGAAGGTAGTCATTGAGAGTATCATGGAATGTAATAACACCATCATACGTAGATTCTGTTAAATGCCACCTATATTATTACTGAGTCCATCTTTTTGAAAATGGACTCAGTAATTTGGAGGCTTATGGAGAACAGGGATTTACCTTTTTTTAATGTGCTGACCTTGTGCTTATCTTCTTTCCTTCTTTGCTCCAAGTGTAGATCCATGAGCCTGACTGACTGGTAAATGTATCGCCGCTGACAGACAGTACCCTTCCAACTGTGGATGCACTCAGGGTCTTTGTCTTTTTCCCATTGGCATCATAGACATAGTACCACGCGCCGCTCTTGACCACAAAGAACGTGGAGCTGAACCCCTGTAGCTCTCCTATATTGCTGCTGAGGGTCTTTACCTTTTTACCTTCCTGGTTATAGAGATAATACCAGTTCTTTGTTGTCTCTATATGGCTGATGCTCTGTGCCTGAAGGGAGGCTACAGACAATAACATAATGATGGATATTATCAGTTTCTTCATACTATTGGCTCCGTTTAGTTTTACTTATTTTCATGTTGACAAGCCTTGTAACTCGGCACAAAATTACTAATTTTTGCCTTAAATCTTCCATTTTGCAAGCAAATGTATGTTATTTCGGCCATTTTCTTACGAAATTTAACTAACTTTGTCCCCTGGTATGAAAAATAAAACAAGAAAAGTATGTTTGATATGATAGATGCCACAGGGTCTGGCTACAAAACTGATCCCCGTATGCGTGACGTGGAGGCGGAGATGATACGCAGCCAAATCATTCCACAAAAATGACGAGAATATGAGAAAAGCACTATTTATTAACGGAAGTCCGCGTAAGAACGGCAATACTGCCCAGCTGTTGAAGCGGGCTATGGATGGTGCCCGCGATGCAGGTGCCGAAGTAGAACTGGTGAACCTATATGACCGCAGCCTGAACTACAAAGGCTGTATGTCGTGCTTCGCCTGCAAGTTGAAGGGTGGCAAGAAGGGTTTCTGCTCCTTTAAGGATGACCTGCAGCCCATACTCCAGAAGGCTGTGGAGGCTGACGTGCTGGTATGCGGTTCGCCCAACTATTGCGGCTACCCCTCAGCAGCTCTTCGCGCTTTCATGGAGCGAATGGAGTTTCCTGCTGTCAACTACTCGGACTACTCTAAGCCCGTTGTGCAGAAGCGTATCTGCTCGGCTACCATCTACACCATGAATTGCCCCAACGAAGATGTCTATCGTCAGATGAACTATCACATTCTGATGGACTCTTCTGCCCAGCAACTCGGCGTGTTCGGCCCTACGGAGATACTATGTTCATACGACACATACCAGTTCTCAAACTACGACCGCTATGATGCCGCCACATTCAGCGAGCCCCATAAGGCCGAAGTGCGCGACACCCAATTCCCCATCGACCTTGAGAAAGCATACGAGCTGGGCAAGCGACTGGTTGGAAAATGTGATGTTGCAGAGTGAATATGGCTTAGTAATTTGCTATCTGCCCTGTAACGGCAATCTCGGGGAGATGGGATGAATGGTATTAATAGAATAAGGTAAGGAAATGAATCATCCTTCAAAGAAAGAAAAGACAATGGTATCGGTGCTGTTTATGCAGTTCTGCGTTGTCTTTTCTGTGTGTCTTATCGCATCTAATATCCTTGAGACGAAACAGATGGTGTTCGGTCCGCTGCACATCACTGGCGGCCTGCTGATATTCCCTGTATCGTATATTGTCAACGACGTTGTCTGCGAAGTATGGGGATTCCGTCGTGCCAGCATCCTTATATGGACCGGTTTCCTCACCAATTTCGCCTTTGTGATGGTAGCGTGCCTGGCCGATGCCATTCCCGGTGCGCCCTATTGGGAGAACGATGCAGGGTTTCATGCCATCTTCGGACTGACACCACGAATAACGCTGGCCTCGTTCATCTCGTTCATAGCAGGCAGTTTTGTGAACGCCTATGTCATGAGCCGCATGAAACTGTCAGACAATGGACGCCGCTTTCCGCTCAGAGCCATCATGAGTACCGTCTGGGGTGAGGGCGCTGATTCGCTCATTTTCTTTCCCTTAGCCTTCTATGGTGTTCTGCCCAATGAGGAGCTGCCGCTGATGATGCTCTCCCACTTTGTGCTGAAGACGGTTTATGAGATTATCGTCCTGCCACTCACCATCCGTGTTATGAGGTGGGTAAAGAAATATAAGGGCGAGGATTTCTATGACAACAATGTCAGCTACAACATCTTCGACATCTTCAGACGCCACGAGTAGCAGTAAGAAAAAAATAGCAAGAAGAGGATGATTGTGAAAGAAGGATAAATATGGTTTTCATGCCAGGCTATTCTTTCAGTTCAAGCGAAGAGAGAACAACCACTTATAGCACAAAAACACTCAGCAAAAAACAGGAGACGCTTGCGTAACAAAAGCCTACGCAAGCGTCTCTTGAACTATATATTTATTTCACAAAAGCTTTAACGTCTGTCACCATATTCTTGTGGTTCTCGTCTGGCTCTGTCAGCTTTGAGGTCAATTTGATTTCGCCCGATCCGGACTTTGTGGAGAATGTACCGGAATAGATGATGATGCTTGCGTTGAACAATGTTGCCTCAACCAACACCTTGTAAGTGCCACTGGGCACGGTTTTCCCCTTTTGGTCGGTGAAGTCCCAAATGAATGTCTGCTTTCCGCTTGTCTGTGGCGTAGCACCGGTAAAGGCATCCAACTGCTCGTCAGAGAGGGCTTGAGGATTTGCTGCCTTGACCCATGAAGGCACACACGCGGGACGCTTGACGTAGCCGCGTTCAGGCTTCTCTTTACCGCGGGTTCTTCCCTTGGTGGTGAACGATGTGATACAGAGTGTTTTGACCACATTGCCTTTCTCGTTTTCTATCCATACGGCATACTGATTGGAGCCCGGGCCTGACTGCTTCTGATAGTTGAACGAAACCTCGACGTAATTGGCATTAGCAGTCTTACTTTTCTTGCTCAGGGCAACCCCTGGAATCGCCAACAAAGCGATAAGGACGATAGTAGAGATAATTTTCTTCATTTACTGATTGGTTTTAGTTTTGCGGCACAAAGTTATAAAAAATAAGTCTAAATCCTGCATTTCGTCCTGTGAATATATGTTATTTTTACTAAAAAGCTGTAGTCTCCGCTAAAGTTTGAATAAAAAGAATAGAATAGTCCACCAATAGAACAGAAACAAACCTTCGACATAGGGTGTTCAATATGATATCCCTGCTCGTTTTTATGCATATGGCGAGCATCCACGGGGGACGTGGGCGTCCTCGCCCGCGTAAAAAATGTTTGACCTCTCTGCCCCGTATGGGGCGCCTCTCATCTCTCATCACTCTGTCCCTCATCTCTCATCCCTCATCCCCCATCTCTCATCCCTCATCCCTTCCTGTGTCATTGCCGCTTACGCGACATCGCGGGCGAGGACGCCCACGTCCCCCGTGGATGCTAGCTGATGAAATAAGCTGACACAATTCTAAGTATTTTAAGTACATCATATTGAACACCCTAATTGGGGAATCATGGTTTTTGAAGAGATTTTACAGGAAAATGGCCTTCTAATGTAAAATTCACACAAGAAAATTTGGCTGATTAAAAATAAGGTTGTACTTTTGCGTAGAAATTACACCAATATAAGAATCTGAAGACATCATGGAAGAGTTAAACTACCATTACAAGTATCCGCATCCTAGTGTCACGACTGACTGTGTGATATTTGGATTTGACGGAACGAAACTGAGGGTTTTGCTTGTTGAGCGAGGCATAGAACCTTACAAGGGCCGCTGGGCTTTCCCCGGAGGATTCCTGAAGATGGATGAATCTGCCGAGACAGGCGCGCTGAGGGAGTTGAAAGAGGAAACGGGATTGGACGGAGCTTACATTAAGCAATTCCATACCTTCTCAGACCCAAACCGCGATCCCAGGGAACGGGTGCTGACCATTGCCTACTATGCTTTGGTGAGAATGCCGGAGGTGAAAGGCGGTGACGATGCTGCCAGAGCGGAGTGGTTTGCATTGGACGAAGTGCCGTCTCTGGCCTTTGACCACGACCTCATCCTGCGAATGGCGTTGAAGGAGCTACGCAAGCAGATACACTTTGAGCCCATTGGCTTTGAACTGCTGCCAGAGAAGTTCACCATCAAGGAGCTGCAGTTGCTCTATGAGGCAATACTCGACGTGAAGTTTGACAGGCGCAACTTCTATAATAAGATGATGCACTTGGAAATCCTCACCCAGCTGGAAGAGACGGTGCATAACTCTCCCAAAAGGGAGGCCTACCTCTTCAAGTTCAACCCAAAGAAATATGATGAGCTGAAGCAAAAGGGATTTAGATTGGAATTTTAGTAAACGGCCCCCAATGTTGAATGATAGAAGAGATGATGATTAATATAAAAAGTTTTTTTAGCGAGATGGCAGAAAAGTATGGCTGGATGTTTAAGAAGGCCGATGTAGTGTTATCCGTAGGTGACACCTTAACTTTTGAATCACACGCTCATGGGTCTGTTGGATTGTGGTATGAGCTGGAATATGATGAGACAGCATTCAAGGAGTCGCGATCCAGCAGTTATGTTAACTCATCATTTAGTGAGAATCCTTGCCCTGGAGGAGATGAAGAGCTCGTTACGGTTCGTCTGACAGCTCAAAAGGAAGGTGGATTCCTCATAAAGGAAATAGAGAACTTTCGCGGGGAGCGGACTCTGAAAAAGACTCATATAGTATGCGTGAACCGATGAGGGAAACGGTATTGACAGGTTTGAAGAAGATAAAAGCCAATATGAACAGACAAAGAACCATACACATTCTTGCATTGCTGCTTTGCAGCGCTACCCTTATGGCACAAAACACCATGCGGGTGCATTACAAAGACGGCAGAGAGCAGGACATCTCCATCACTCAGATAGACAGCGTGACATTTGTTGACAGGGAAGCTCCAGAAGAGGCTGTCACGCTGACAGGCAGCTGGCTATGGGGAAACCGGGATGCGGGGTATTACGAGTTGCTCACCTTCAGCGATGACCATACCTATACGGGCTATGACAACTACTTCACGTATGGCTTTGACACTATGACCTACGGATGGTTCTCATGGTACGGCAATATGCTGACCCTGCAGTCCAACGGCTTCGGCTATCGACGGATAAATAATTGGTACATTACGAGCCTCGGGAACAATGCCCTGGAGGTGATGACGCGGATGGGTGCCTACACTTACTACAGGTTGCAGCCTGAGACGATATACGTATCCCCCTATGAGCAGTACGACGGTTTTGCAGAAGGTGACTCCATTGTTTTTGCCGATGGGGTAATCGTGAAAGCTGAAGGGGATAAACTGCGAGGGCTCAGCCAGGGCACTACATACATATTGGTAAGGAAAGGCCCCGAAGATAAGATTTTTGCATACAAAGTTACAGTAAGATGATAGAAAAGGGTTACTTCGGGTACTCTTTATTCATAAACAGATAAACAAGGAGGTAGGTCACCCTTCGGGATGCCGAGTGATAGTCGTCTCATAGTATCAACATCATAACCAAACCATAAAAGAACCAAGACATGAAAAAGTACCTGTTCCCAATCATCGCTGTGCTGCTGGCAATGACCAGCTGTTCTGACAGCCAGTTATTAGGTGAAAACACCGGCAATCTGTCCGCGTCATCATCCACCAATGAGTTCAATGCCCTCATAGAGAAAGCACGGTGGGGCGACGGGCAGGCTTTCCTGAAACTTGCAGATTGCTACCGAGACGGCAAGGGCGTGAAGCGGGATTTCATCGGGATGCTGGCGATGGCGGCTCAGGCAGAAGAATACGGCGGAATATCGAACACAGATGACTATCTGAGGACCCTGCCAGCGGGCTCCGACTTCAGTCTCATCTACAACGCTATAGATGTCCATGCCAGAAAGGATGCGGCAACGGCTGATTCACTGGCTGACCAGCTCATCGCCAAAGGCTCGCCTGACGGGTACGCCGTACAAGGCTTTATGGCAATGGAGCGCAGCGATACCCTCGGAGGGCTCCGTTTGATAGAACAGGCGGCATCAGAGGGTAGCACCCTTGCCAGCCTCATATTGTGCATACCAGATATGCATGGGGGAAAGGAAACAGATGTCGAAAAGCTCGCGGCTCAGTCTGAAGACATCCCATTTGCCAACAATATTCTCGGCAGGATATATGCAGGCATTGAGGACGGGAAAGTGAAGGACGAGGCACTCGCTGCACACTACTTCCTGAAGGCGGACAAGAATGCCAGCCTGAGTAAACACGGAGCAAGGTGGCTGCTGAACTATCACAGGAGCGGGGCAAAGCTGCCTTTGTCTGAACAGGATATTCAGCGACTGCGGATTCTCGCAGGCGAGTCATCGGCAGACAATCTGGAGCCGACGAGCTGCAGGAATGAGTCATTGGAGGCTTATATCAGCAACATATTGGAGGCACATCTGTCAGAAATGAACTGCACCAAGGGCACCATCTATGTCGTAAAGACAGAAACCGGAGCGGTGAAGGCACAGGTGTCTCTCTCACGGAAAGGTACGGAGTACGTTCCTTCAGAGGACACATACAACAACGAGCAGAGCGCCATGATTGCGGGGCCTACCTATCTGGCATTGCTCTCCACGAAGGAGATATCTCCCCACAGCTTCATCGACACCGAGCACGGCATATATAAAGACGTAAGGGACCACAACTGGCACAGAGGCGGTTACGGAATTCTGACGCTTGAACAGGCATTGGGCTGCCGCTCACTGGTAGCATTTGCCAAGGCGAAGGAAGGCGTCTTTGGCAATAACACCGCTCTGCTTGACAGTAAAGTTGCCGAATACCTTGCCGGTATGCCCGACTCTCCGATGGGAATACTCACCTTCTATAATGCCATGGCCAACAGCGGGCGTATGGTGAAACTGCATACCGAGGGGGACGAGGTCACCGTGCTCAATGAGCAGATAGCGGAACCTGCGCATATCTCCGCGTTGCAGAGGGGCTTGAAACAGGCTGTCAGACAAGGAATATTCGGCAAGGCCGAGCGCACTTACACCTCCGTTGCCGCATGTGGCCGCACACTCAATACAGAGGGGAACAGCCGACGCATGGAGCTCTGCGGCTATTTCCCAGCCAATAAGCCGTTATACACCATCATGGTAATCCTGGAGAAGGACGGACTTCCCGCCGGTGCAGCAGGCATGTGTGCCCCCCTCATGGGAAGAACCATAGATCTGCTGATGGAGTACTATGACCTGCGCGAAATTTACGAGTACAACAAACCCCAGGAGACTGTCGAGGCGGTTGACACGATAGCAGTGGGTGACCTGTAAAGGATATTGCTGTCCGCTGAACAATTTTTAAGCTATATAAATAATTAAGGTCGGTTTCCTCACATGGATTCCGACCTTTTTTGTTTCCTTTGTTTTCGGGTTTATGGCTTTGAAACTCCCACCATTGCTCCGTGGGAATATGGAAAGGGCAATCCTAATCAAAGCTATAATATCAGATGTTTCATGGGATGTCCGCCCCATTGGGTATCATTTACATATCGGAATCCGACAGAAACGTATAATGCCTCGCCTATGGGATTATATTCATCCACCAAGAGTCCAACACTTGGCAAGCCTAAACGATTAGCCTGTTCTTTGGTGGCCAACAGCAACTTTCGGGCTATGCCCTGGCGACGATATTCTGGAAGCACTGCCAATGAGTCAAGATACAGTTCGCCAGCCTGGGTCTCATCATCCATGCCCGTATGATCTTTGCCGATATATACTTTTGCAGTTTCGATAAAGGCGTGACGAAGTTCATGCAGACGTCCACCATCATAGCTGACGGAGATACCGATCACTTTATCACCATCCATTGCTACCAACGTATTACGATAGCTATACTGCGAATCCTTGTATTCGACAAGCTTCGTCATCATCTTGCAAAAATCCTCCAGCCCGTAGCCCTCACCACAGAAATACAGGCAACAGTCATCTGTCATTGCCATCATTATCAGTTTCGCTATTTCCTCCGACTGTGCTTTCGTCGCTTTTCGAATCTCAATCATCCGTACTTCGCCAATTCCTTAATTATTCTCAAAACATGGCGCAAAAGTACAAAGAAATCTTCAAATATCAAATGAAAAACATTAACTTTGCAGCAATCTTTGAGTAATAAGTAATAGTAGATGGAACACCTGACGAACATAACTGACATAGAACAGACCTTGAAGGAAAACAAGCTTTGCCTTTTCTTCATTAAAGCTCCTGACTGCGGAGTTTGCAATGCTATGCTCTATAAGGTAGAGCGACTGGTTGCCAGTCATTCTTCTCTCTGCTCATTCTATACAGACATCCGCGAAGAACCCCTTATAGCCGGACGTTTTCTGGTTTATTCAGGACCAACTGTACTCCTGTTTTTGGAAGGGAAGGAAGTCTATCGTGCTTCTCAATTCATTAATCTCGAAGAATTGGAACAGTTAATCAATAAGTATATTGCATTACAATTATGAAGTTAATCGATGATAATCTATTAAGGAACTTAGCAGAGGAAGCTAAGAAGTCACCAAGGCTAAGAAAGAACTACAACTTTCATCAGAGTCTTGATGACAAGTGTCACAGGTTTCTCAATGCACTTGAGCCTGGCACCCAGATTCCTGTGCACCACCATCCTGATAAAGACGAAACCTTCATTGTACTGAAAGGAGAAGTCAGGGTTTCTACTTATAATGACGATGGTGAAGTCGTTGAGTCCTATATCCTGAGTCACGAAAGTGGCCGTTACGGAGTTGACATCCCCAAGAACACCTGGCATGGTTTGGAATGTCTTACTCCCGCTGTCTTGCTGGAATGCAAAGCCGGCCCCTTCGTGGAACATGAAATAGACGGAATCTTAGAGATAAAGAAATGGTAATATACCTAAAAGAAATGACAAACTCAAAGAGTAATATTGTGATTCGAAAGGCTGAACGGCAAGATGTTCCGCTGCTGCTGGAGTTCATAAAGGGCATTGCCCGATATGCAAAGATGGAGGACGAGGTAATTGCCTCACTAGATGTTCTGGAACGCGAAATGTTTGACGAGCACAGGGCTGAAGCGGTGTTTGCCGTCGTGGAAGGGCGTGAGGTTGGTTTTGCGATTTATTTCTACAACTTCTCAACATTCATCGGACATTCAGGATTGTATCTTGAAGATTTGTTTGTTTTGCCAGAAGAGCGCGGTAAGGGCTATGGAAAGGCATTGCTGCTGCATCTGACCAAGATAGCCCATGAACACCATTGCGGAAGAATGGAATGGATGAGTCTCGACTGGAATAAGCCAAGCAATGACTTCTATCGCTCACTCGGCGCCGTTCCTATTGACGATTGTACCGTATATAGACTGGATGCTGCTGCATTGGAAAGATTATCAAAATGAGTATGATTCAAAAGCATTGTTATGAGTGTGGAACAGCACTCACAGAACGAGAATTAGAGGGTGAGGGAATAGTGCCTTACTGCCATCAGTGCCAACAGTACCGTTTTCCGATGTACAATGTGGCTGTGAGTATGGTGGTCATCAATGAGCAGACAGGACAGATACTGCTTATCCGTCAGTATGGGAAACCGCATTTCATCCTTGTGGCTGGCTATGTCAATCGTGGCGAGCAACTGGAACATGCGGTTTGCCGTGAAGTGAAGGAAGAGACAGGAATGACCGTCACCCACCTGAGATTTAATCGCACCAGCTTTTTTGAACCGTCAAACACATTGATGTGCAACTTCACAGCATTCGTTACAGACGACAGCGAGTTCAATCCCAATAATGAAATCGACTCTTACCAGTGGTTCAACCCGGACGATGCGCGCAAGAATATAAAGGAGAACAGTCTAGCAGCAGCTTTCCTAAACGCTTATCTTGACGAATAGAATGAAATAATAACTATGCAGATTATACTCGCTTCCGCAAAGATTATGAATGACAAGGCGAAGTCCCTTCCAGACATAAACCTGTCAATACCCCGTTTCCAGAGTGAAGCAGATAGTTTTGCGAGGGATATGGCTCAGTACTCAGCAGAAACGATAGCCGAAATCCTAAACTGTAGCCAACAGATTGCTGTCCAGAACAGACTACGGTATATGCGATTCTTTGATGAAGTTTCAAAGTTACCAGCCATTCTTGCCTATCACGGTCAGGCCTACAAGCATCTGAAAGCTGAGACTCTGAATTTAGACAACCTCAATTATGCGCAGGGAAAGTTGTGGATTACTTCTTTCCTCTATGGACTACTTCGACCACTAGATGCTATTCTTCCATATCGAATGGAGGGCAAAGTGGAACTACCAAGCGGAGATGGTCAGAATCTGTTTGGCTTCTGGAAGAGTCGTTTGACTGACATATTAATTGATGCTGTTAAATCAGATGATGGTATCCTGGTACATCTTGCCACAGAGGAATACCAGAACTTGTTTGACTGGCAGCAAGTCCGTAAGGAAGTTCATATCATCCAGCCATTGTTCTATGTTCGCAAAGGAGGCAATTTGAAGATGCAAGCAGTATGGGCCAAAACTTGTCGTGGAACTATGACACGATTCATCATTGAGAATCGAATAGACAAGCCGGAGGGTCTGAATGCTTTTAGTTACGAGGGCTTTACATACGAACCGAATCTTGGAGAATCAGACTATCCACATTTTATCAAATGAGAATTTAATTAGCCAAATTGTATCTAAAAGCAAAGGCTACCTATCTGTTTATCAGATACATACTTTACGACCTCCTAGGCGAGTTTAGTAATAAGCACTGACTGATGGAACATCTGACGAACATTACTGACATTGAGCAGACTTTGAAAGAAAATAAACTTAGTCTCTTCTACATCATGGCTCCCGACTGCGGAGTATGCAATGTTATGCTCAATAAAGTAGAACGACTTGTTTACAGTCATCCATCTCTCCACTCATTCTATACAGACATCCGAGAAGAACCTCTCATCGCTGGACGTTTTCTGGTTTATTCAGGACCAACAGTTCTGTTACTGATGGACGGAAAGGAAGTCTATCGTGCTTCTCTGTTCATCAACCTTGAAGAGCTAGAGCAAAAGATTAATCAATATCATCAATTGTAAATTGAGACATATGACTGAATTCTCGAAATATAACCTATTCAATTTGTCTTTCTTTTCCGGATAAATTCTTTAATGCATGGTTTCAGCACTTTCTCCATAAAAACATCATAACTAATGGATTTTTCAGAATTATTAATCAAGTTCTGAGGAATCACAGCTTTGTAATCACCACCAATATGTACCTGTTCGTAGGGATCACGATTTAATGGTCTAATTTCATCATTTAGTTCTCCGATGTTAGTAATGACACGGATACGCTGTGCAAAAATCTCCATCGTGTCAGGATAAGTATGTTTCTCCACGTTTTCACTATTAAATCCTATCATATTTACAGCAAATAATGAGTAACGTTCCTTTTCTTCAACTGATTTGTCCAATTGACTAGCAGACATCATTACAGAATCCGCAGACTTCCATCTGCTCTTTGCTTCAATATAATAGACAGCTTCTCCATCTATCCTTATAACAATATCTTGCCCCCATTGTTCGTCGTATACCTCTATTTTAAGTTCAAGATTCTCTAAATCATGATATAATTCCTGACGTAAATAATCTTCCACATATTTACCCAATTTCTTCTTCTGTTCGAAGTCTATTTCCGAATTTTGTTTCTGTTGTAAAGCTTGTCTTCCTAATTGTAAGATAGTTAACAGATTTTCATCTTCAATGATTTCTGCTATCTCTTTCAGCCGTTGGGTGTTTTTCACTTTCATAATGCGAATCATCGGGTCACGGTTGTTGCCGTCTAGTACAAGTTTAGTTAAAAGCTGAGGAATGTCCTTTTCAATAATTTCAAAAGCACTCTTCCAAATTCCGCCCTCATCCACGTCTTCAAAATTGTTGATGATATCCATAATCAAGTCTTTGTGCTTATAGTTATCAATATCTTGATAGTATTTACCTGAAGCTTTAATATGTTTCATAATTTCAGCACCAAATGCTATGACCTCCCATTTTGCCTCAGTGTCGGCAATACCACTATAGGATTTATCAAACAGTTGAGATCGAATAGAAACATTATTGTTCGTATCAGATACTATGGTGTCATAGATATTCTTCATTCCATCTGGAATACCCATATCTTTGCTCATTTCTTCACAATATCTATATTTTCCTGTTTGCGACAAATAACAGCAATAATTCTTAAGTATAGAGCGGAAGTCTGAGTAACCATATACTGTAGATACAAAAGTGTGTATCCATTCCGTTTTCTTCGCTTTATCAGTATCAGCCAATAAGGTAAAATCCAATAATACATCATTGATGAGGAGTCTAAGTGCACCTCTCCACTCCAATTCATTTGATACGATATGTATTTTGTCATCTGTCGGTAATTGATATCCAAAATAAGAAACCACTTTATTCAAAGCACTAGCTTCAAAAGCCTTACTGTCATAAGGGATAATCAGATAGCAATAATCCATTAGAGCATTACGTTCCTCCATAGTTAACAAGGAATTTTGGATCACTGAATCATCAATTTGATTATTTATTAGCTGTTTCTTTGTGGACTCACATAATGATTTAATTCTCTCAGAGAGGATATCGATACTGCTAGGGAGGGCATCTTTGACGTCCTTTATAGTAAAATCAGAAACAGAAGCTAGCTCGCTGAACTGTGTATCTAAAAACTTTGATGTCTTCTCACACAGAAGTACTTTTAGACACTCTTTCAATGTTTTATTTGGGATAATAGGCTTCAGTCCATCTTTCGCATTTGTCAGAGCACCTATTTCTGTCAATAAAATATTTTTATCAAAGTATCTTTCTTTCCCACTATTTTTAAAATAGGTACACAAAGTTAAGAGATCTTTTTTAGTTAATACGTTAAGACCATTGATGTCAACATAGTCTACAATCTGGTCAAGAGAAACAATCCGATTACACGGCTCTATCTCATACCATTTGTCGAACACCTCACTCCAATAAACAAGATGTTCTTTGCGTGGTACTGCCTCTGGGTACATTTTGCAAAGCAGGTTGTAGACAGCATCCAATAGTTCTAGATTCTCGTTTATATCTTTAGAAAGCTCCAAATCCGTAACATAGATTTCTGCTGCTGTTTTTTTTACTATTATATCGTTAGACAGTACTTCTACGAGAGATAATACGGACAGGTTGGAAATCCACATTGCTTTCAAACTCTTGTAATAATCACTCAGTTCTTCGTTTGAACTATGAATGTCGAACCTTACAGGAGCAAGCAATCTCGCATCTGTCCATTCAGCAATATGCTCATTCAAATAAGCAAAAACAATAGACGATGCTAATTTTATAGCTTCCTGATTTAAGGTTACTATATTGGGATCCCCTTGTCCGTCATGCACCAAACGAAGGTTGCTTCGATTTTCAGTGGCGCATGTGAACACTGGCGAACTGATAATAAAATTAACTCCCCATTTCTCAGTTCCAATCAGTGGGAGGTACAGAAATAGTCTTGGTACACCTTCACCCAGAGGAACGATTTTCTTTCCATCTATTGGTACAATAACTGTGACTTTAGGCAACACAGTTCCTTTTTTTGTAGTGATGGTTTCTTTACTATCTAAGGAAATCACATTTTTACTCGTCACTTTATCTTCCGTAGATATAGACATTGAGATAGCAGTTTTATAGACTGTATATAATTCAGAATCTGCAATCTTCTCCATCCCCATATTCTCAAATATAGAATTCTTTTTTTCTATTTCATCTATAAATGAAATACTACGTATACCCTTATTCAGACACATCACATACGGAATGAGTTCGGGCGACTTCTCAAAACACTCTTCTGCGTTTTGTTGTTCTATAAGATTGGGTTGCAAGTATTTGAAGGTCGTCCACTCGCTAGGAGAGAGTGAACGCAAAGACGAATCCTTTAGTAATTTCTCTTTATTTATAAATTGTTCCGCAAGACTTTGTATCATCTCTTGCTTGGAATTTGAAGTGCGATCTATGGGAAAATCTTTAAAGAGACAATAACACTCCACATTAGGCTTATATTGCAAAGATCCAGAGAGCTCAAATTTACGACCAAGTCGATGGGTTGTCAAAAAGCCTGTACCATACTGTCCCACTTGTTCGATATCATCGCGTACCTTACTACTTGTTTGCAATATTAATGCGTCTAGTGTTTGATTCGTAAACGGCAAGCCATCGTGTCTGAATATAAAGCAATCCGATTTACGGTAGAACTCAATACGACATTTGTCAGTATTTACATCACGAGCATTCTGCACCATTTCCCAAATTGCACGAACAGGTGGGTATTGAGCTGCGACATCTCTTCCATTTATAATATCGTTAGCCGGTTTTCCCCATAACGTATCTCTCTTCGAATCTTCTGCTTCTTTATCTATTTCTTCTTGACTAATGATACTATCTTTTGTTGGCTCTTGATTTAGAGTAATTGGAATGTCATCGATTCCGTTCATAAACATATATATTTGTTATTGCTATTAAATTACAAACTATAGAGTTCTACTTTTTGCTGCAAATTTAAATATTTCTATGCGTTCAACAAAATAAAATGATAGAAAGTGCTTTGTATACGAATACTTTTAAGGTAAAATAACATGTACACTTTAACATCTCCTTGGATAGTTTAGGAATCGTCATTTTCTGTATTCTCCGAGTTTTGGATAAGATTTGGGTCTGATTTTGGGTAACAGAGAAATAGAAAATCTGCGTAACATATTGAAAATCAACTAGTTACGCAGATTTATCAGCGGAGAGAGAGGGATTATCCGATAAGTAAAATACGGAAACAACAGTACAATGCAGAATTTGTAAATCATTGATTATTAGAAAAGTTAATTAAATACAAAAAAATACGGTAAATTTGTTTTTCCAAAAAATTGTGCGTAATTTTGTGCGTAAATTAAAAATATGCACAGAAAATGGCTGTCAAGTTTTACCTCGAAAAAAGATTAAGCAAGCAAGGAGAGGCTCCCATCAGATGCTCCATCATGATTCAGGGACAACGTCTTTTAACTACAACTGGATATAGTATCATTCCAGTTTATTGGAATAATGATATACAAAAAGTATCATTAACTTATGGAGGGAAATCCGTAGTTAATGCAAAAGGTGTAACAGCTAAAGCTATTAACGCCCATTTAAAACGTATTGACAGTTATTTTTCTGACTTAGAAAACAAGTTACTTAATAGTGATGAACCTGTTAGTGATATTAAAAAGTTATATAAAGAAAATTTCATAAAGAAACAATCAAAAAAAATTACAACCGAAGAGAAGAATTTCTTTGATTTTTATGACGAGTTCACACAGGAGATGGGACGTCTGAATGATTGGACTCCTGCAACCCACGAAAAATTTCATGCACTAAGGAATCATATTAAGGATTATTTGGAAAATATCTCTTTTGAGCATTTTAACGAAAATGGACTGACTGATTTTGTAGAATTCCTCCGCAATAAATTAGATATGAAAAATAGTACCATTGGAAAACAATTAGGTTTTTTAAAATGGTTTCTCAAATGGGCAAATGCAAAAGGATATAATAACGAAACTGCATACAGAACATTTTCACCCAAATTAAAAGCCACAGAGAAAAAAGTTGTTTTTTTTGATTGGGACGAACTTATGAAGATATATGAGTTTGACTTTCCAGACGTTGGAAGTAAACTTAAATTAAAAGACGTTAATGGTAAAGAATACCAAAAGCGTACACTTCTTGAGAAAACCACACTGGAACGCGTTCGTGATGTATTCTGCTTCTGTTGTTTTACCTCTTTGAGGTATTCAGATGTCGCAAACTTAAAAACAACAAATGTTTTTCCTGGTTACATTCAGATTACAACCATAAAAACTGCAGACACTCTTAAAATTGAATTGAACAAATATTCTGAAGCCATTCTTGAGAAATATAAGGGTCAGAAATTTCCTTATGACAGAGTTCTTCCTGTCATAAGTAATCAGCGGATGAATGAATATTTAAAAGAGATGGCTGAAATTATAGGTTTTAATCAGCCTGTAGTAGAAACATATTATAAAGGAAATCAGCGTATCGATGAGGTTTGTCCCAAATGGGAAAAAATAGGCACTCACACTGGCAGACGTACCTTTATATGTAATGCATTGATGTTAGGGATTGCTCCACAAATAGTAATGAAATGGACAGGACATAGCGACTATAAAGCCATGAAACCATATATTGATATTGCCGACAAAGCGAAAGCTGATGCAATGAAACTATTTAACTCAGCAACTTAAAAATAACCCCGTATTTTATTACAGACAATTAAGAAGGAAATTACTCAGTATCAGAAATTGGCATATCAAGTAATTTCCTTAATTCTGTATTCTTTCTCTGTAGTTTGGTTATTTGTTTTTTTAATTTATCATTTTGTTTTTTTAGATTAGAAATCTCTTCATCCTTTTTATTAAGTTGTGCATATGTGTTGTCAACCATATCTAAGGCCAACCTGGTAGCATCCTTCACAGCACTATCATAAACATCTGGATTCGAGAAATCCATTGGAAGCATTTCCCTAAAAAAATTGTGATCTAAAGCAAGAGATATTTTTATTAACTTATCGGTGCTAATGGATTCCTTTTTGAGAAGTTTACTTACATCAGATTGATAAATTCCCATTACTTTTGCAAACTCTACCTGTGTCATTTTAAGAATCTTCAAACGAGTTTCTATAGTATGACCTATATTAAGAGGTGCAAATTCAAGATACCCTACGTACTTAGGTTCTTCGCAAATATCCGCTATAAAATTATGTTGAAGTCTTTTGCAAACATCTACCAGTTTTGAAAGCTCCATACTTTTGTTACTGAGAAGTCTTCCTGCATTTGTCTTAGGAAGTTCCATTATCTCAGCAAATTTAGATTTTGTTATTATATTCTTCTTTAACCATGTACTTATTATATTCCCAACATGGATATCAGCGAGTATTTTGCTATTAAAGCCCATTTAATTGTTAAATTTGTATAAAATAATCCTATATTATGAAACTTTTCTTGCGTATTTGTCCGCTTTTATCTATATTTGCATCGGATTTCAATGCTATAATAGGATTTTTATTCACATTTCCGGTGCAAAGATATAAAAAAAATGGAAATTACACATTATTTATATATAAAATTATGAATACAACATCAAATTTAAATGAAAGCACACCAATTTGGCAGCTTACAGTAGCTCAATTCCGTGAGTTAATCGGGTCATGCAAAGAAAAAGAAACAGTTGTATCGCCTGAATTGTCAGTTAATCGCAGATACGTTAAAGGTCTGCGTGGTATTATATCTTTGTTTGGATGTTCCAAGCCAACAGCAATGAAGCTCAAAAACAGTATTATTAAGGAGGCTGTCATGCAGAATGGCAAAGTCATTATAACGGATGCGGAGAAAGCCATTCAACTTTTCAAAAATTATGAAAAGGAACATGGTTATGTTGTGAGAATACCATCTTTATAAAAAGAAAGGTCCCGAGCATATGCCCGGGATATTCTTCGCAGAAATCTACCTTTCATACTTCCTGCTGCAAAGGTAAGGTTTTTCTGCGAATTATCCAAATTTTTTAAGAAAAAAATTGAATAATGGC
>JAEEGL016589188.1_pt1 | contig 27432 bp, 21 predicted proteins | sample 9134231 | NCBI WGS metagenome assembly JAEEGL01 (sample SAMN16246548, study PRJNA631951) | gut metagenome | biome: gut microbiome; feature: rumen; material: fiber-attached | host: Bos | place: Iran: Karaj | collected 2018-10
ATCAAAATTACCTCCGGAATAAATATATTTCAAGTCTTCGGATTCCTTTCTTTTGCCATCTTCATACATAAAAAGACCTCTTGTGACGAATACACCGGGTGCTCCTCCTTTTCTTCCCTCGCAAAGAAGCAAAGACGGAGGCGATTTTCGGTCGGGATAAACAAAAGTCAAACGCTTCGGTTCTATTCCGCTCTCTGACATGGCGCAAATGAGTTCTCCGACCCGGTCAGGTCTGTAAACGACGAAAAAACTTCCTCCGTTTTTAAGCAATCTATCCGCCGCACGGCAGAAATCGCCTATATCGCCGTTAATCTCTCTTCTTGCAACGTTTTTTTCTTCGACACGGTTATGAAATCCGGAATCTGCGCGCATATACGGAGGATTGGTAAACACACAATCGCAGAGCCCGTCGGTGTCTGAAGCATTAACTTCGCGAAGATCTTTGTTGACTGCCGTCAGTCTGCTTTCTAATCCGTTCTCGTCAGCGTTTCGTTTTATCAGATCGCAGAAAGCATCCTGAATTTCGATCCCGTAGCATACGTCGAATTTGTTTGCGGCAAGCGCAAGCAAAGAAATTACTCCTGTACCTGCTCCGAGGTCAGCGGCTTTTCTGTATTTTTTTAAATCAGGAATATAAGCGTACAGAAGATAAGCGTCGGTTCCGAACGTTAATCCGTCTGTTTTCTGATATATTGAAAGATTTTCGTTTATGCAGTCGCGTCTTTCATTCATAGAAACCTCTCGTTTAAAAACGGGAGGCTAATGCCCCCCGTTGCCTCTGCTTCTGATTATTCTTCTTCAGGAGCTCCTACAGGACAAGCACCTGCACATGCTCCGCAAGAAAGACACTCATCGGCGTTGATTTCGTACTTGCCGTCTTTTTCAGTAATTGCTCCTACAGGGCAAGCTTCAGCGCAAGCACCGCATCCGAGACATTCGTCTTGATTGATTTTATATGCCATTGTCAACACCTCCTAATTGATATTGGTTTATTATATCATAATGATTTCAAAAAATCAATATATCAGTTGTTTTGTTTGTCGCTTTTTTTATTTTTAAAATTACGGCGTTTTTTGTTTCTGTAATAATTGTTCTTTTTTTGCGGTTCCGGGGTCTTTGGTTCTTCTTTTATAACGGGCTCAGGAGCAGAAGCTTTCTTGGCTGCTTCGTTTGCTTTTGCCTTTTGATTTTCTCCCTTTTCCCAGATGTGTTTTTTCTTCTTTTTTCTCTCCGGAGCGGGTTCCTGTTTTTCGGAAGAATCGCTTTCGGATACTGCGCTCTCTTTGATAACCTGATTTTTGATTTGTCTTCTTCTGCGGTCGTAACGGTTTCTCGATTTTCTGCTTCCGAATTTTTCATTTGAAACCTTAGTTTCGTCATCATCCTCAGAATTCTGCTGAAGTTCTGTTTCTTCAGACGAAAAAGCAATCTGCTCGGTGAGAACGGTTTCTTCCGATTCTTTCAATTCAGACACGGCATCATCCTGAACCTCAGACTGCTGTTCGCGCAGAGGCTCTTCATTTCCGTTAAGTTCATAGACCGTGTCTCTCGGATACAGTTTCGGAGCTCCTTCCGGGTCTGAATCGAGTTTGACTCTTACTTGCGCCATAAGAGGCTTAAGTTCGACAACTTCGCCCGGGCCGTCCGGAGAAGAAACCCGCGCTCCTAGTTTCGGACATTTTTTCAGTTCTTCCTCATAAGTTTCATGTTCGAACTTGAGACAGCACATAAGACGTCCGCATGCTCCGGAAATCTTGGAACTGTTAAGGGACATTCCCTGCTCTTTTGCCATTTTTATTGAAACCTGAGCAAAATCTCCGAGAAAACTGTGGCAGCAGAAATCCCTGTAGCAGACTCCCAATCCTCCCATAAGTTTCGTTTCGTCCCGGATTCCGATCTGGCGGAGTTCTATCCTGACGCGGAACTGAGCGGCAAGGTCCTTGACAAGTTCACGGAAATCGACTCTGTCGTCAGACGTGAAATAGAAAAGTAATTTTGAATTATCAAAAGTGTATTCAGCGTCGATAAGCTTCATATCGAGGCCGTGTGCGGCAACTCTTTCTTCACATATCTTAAGAGCAGATATCTCTTTTCTTTTGTTTTCCTCGTAGTGAATCCTGTCGTCGTTGGTGGCGATCCTAATGACCGGTTTTAAAGGAAGAACAAGTTTACTCTTCGGTATCATCGTATTTGCAATGACGACTGTTCCGAATTCTATCCCTCTTGCAGTTTCTACAATAATGTTATCACCCTGTTTTGCGGTAAATTTACCCGCCTCAAAATGATAAATTTTGCCGGAAGGCTGAAAAGAAACCCCAATTACCTCGAATAATTCGTTTTCTGAGGCATTATTTTTTTCGGCAGACGATGATAATTTCGTTACAACGTCTGTTTCCGGTATTTTTATAGTATCCAATTTATATAATATCCCTTCGAATAAGTTATTTTTTAAAAACGTTTATGATATCGGCGGCAAGAAGCGCCTTAAGATTTGATACGTTAAGATTTGCTGAAGCGTCCGCGGCTGCTTTAGCAAAAATATCGTACAATTCAATCAGGGACGGGATCCTGACTTTGAAAGGTATTTCAGAAATTCGCTTTTTTTGAACAGAAACTGCGTCTGCATTCTCGTCAAGTCTCAAAGCAATTACGTCACGAATACATATTGCAGACAGGCTGATAAACGCAACAAAATCCTCCCTTGCTCCCGGAACCGTCAGGCAGCGTTTCTGTATTTCCAACGGATCTGACGAAAGGATTCCGCCTACGAAATCAGCAACTTTTTCTCTGAGAAGGATTTCGCTTTTATTATCGTCGGACGAATTTTCAATAAGTTCTTTCGCTTTTCCGATTGTTCCTCCCGACATTGAAATAATACAATCAAATTCATCCGGATCTCTGCTTTTCAGTTCTGAAGCCCCTTTGACGTTTTTCAGAACGTAATCAGACAAATCTGAATTTGAAAAGTTCTGTAATTTTACCGTCGGAGCACGACTTCTTACAGTCGGAAGAAGAGAAGAAACGTTTCTGCAAAGTAAAAAGAAATAGGTATCTTCAGGCGGTTCTTCAAGAATTTTCAGCAATGCATTCTGGGCCTGAACTGTCATAAGATCTGAATTCTTGATAATATAAACTTTAAAATCCACGTCGTTTGGCTTTATAAATACGGTGTTTTTGATTTCTCTAACAGATTCAACTCCGATCGTTTTTCTTCCGTTAAGAAGGTCAATCACTCTGATATCGCTGCAAAATCCGTTAAAAATTCTGTCAGCAAGAAAATCATTTCCCGCAAGAGCGGCGGAAACAGTGAAAGCAAGTAAAGTTTTTCCGGAGCCTTCAGAACCCTCAAAAATGTACGCGTGAGCAAGATGACCGTCCGCAATCTCGTTAATGAAATTCTTTTTCAATATTTCATTTCCGTAAATTTTTGACCATAGTTTTTCAAAAGACACGGAGCAATCACCTCCTGACCAACACTTTTCCATTTTGGAATATTTAATAATAGATTATAGCATAGAATCATTTTTTTGTAAATAGGAAGCATTTATTAATTTTTTCTATATTACACATTTGTAAACATTCATCCAATAACTTGAAAATGATAATAATTTATGATATTATTCATTTGTATATTTATGAGCAAAAGGGGTGCAAACCTTGAAAAAATATATTATTCTTATTATTGTAATCTCGACAATCCTGAGTTTTGCCGGATGCAATAGAACAAATGAAATTGTAACAACCACAACCGACTCTCCTCCGGTTCTTACTACGCCTAAAACCATTATTCCGGAAGGTCCGGATATAGACTATCATTTTGATTCCGTTACCGACGTAAGATCAGATGATATCGGTATAAGAAGCAACAACGTCGATTATGAAATAAAAGACGAAAAAGACAACACGGTCATGCTTGTCAGCATGACTCTTCCGGTCGTGGAATACGTCTCAAAAGGAGACAAGGAAGAAGCAGTGGCAAAAGTAATATCCGACGTTGAAAAGATATTTAACAACGATATAAGTATAAGAAGTGAAAAATATCTTGCCGACTCAAAGGCAAAATACAAATTCACCTGCATACCTTCATATCTGGTATCATACAGAATAACCGATTTCTCTGCAGATTACGTCAGCCTTCTTTACACAATCCACGAAACGAATGCCGAAGGAATCCTGACCCTGGATTCAGTATGCATTGTTATAGACCTGAAGGGCGGATTTGCAATCGATCTGTCAACTCTTATTATGAGCGTTAAATATTCCTCGTTCGTTGAAGACGTAAAGAAAAAAATAAGCGCAAAAGACGTTACTTTTTTCAACAACTATGAAACGAAAATTCAGACTCTGATCCCGAAATGCTGGCTGCTTTACAACAACGGAGTAATGATACTTATTCCTCCTTATCAGATTACACCAGGCTATTACGGATATCTCGACGTTATGTTCTCCAATTCAGAGTTGTCCGACTATCTTTCCGATTACGGAAAAGTCATACTCGGAGGAAGTAAATAATGCCGGAAATAAAAACATTTAAAGCCGGAGATATATTGAAGATGAAAAAAAAGCACCCATGCGGATGCTTTGAAATGAAAGTCATCGTTCCCGGTTCAGACGTTAAAATACAATGCGCGGGATGCGGGCATTCATTCGTTATTCCAAGGATAAAACTCGAAAAAAGCATAAAATCAATAATACCTTTATCAACCGATAGTTCGGAGAATTCATATGAAAAATAAAAAACCGATCATTCTTGACAAAAAGAAGCCAAAAATAAATAAAAAGAACGTTCCTGCAGCAAAGCCTGCTGATCCCGGGAAGCCGGCAAAAGATCAGCCAGATCAGCAGAATCATCAGCCAATTTCCGAAGCAAACAGCGAAAACGTTCAGACCGTCGAGGTCGGAAAAAAGACTTTCAAGCAAAAGCTAGGCAGATTTTTTGCAAAAAACTGGTATCTTCTTGTTGCTTTTGCAATACCCGCCGTGCTGTTCTGGATGATCTACATATGTATGGGTGTATATCCGTTCGGAGAGAATTCGGTTCTTGTACTTGACCTTAACGGTCAGTACGTTTATTTCTTTGAAGCTCTCCATAACGTAATGCGCGGAGGAGCCTCGCTTATCTATTCGTGGGCAAGGTCACTCGGCGGAGAATTCATAGGGATATACGCGTATTATCTGGCTTCCCCGCTGTCGTATATCGTTGCTCTGTTCCCGTCGAATCATATTACGGAAGCGCTTCTGCTGATCATTGTTACAAAAGCAGGTATTTCCGGCGCCGCGATGACCTTTTACCTTCATAAACGCAGACCGAATGCAAATATAATCGGCGTTCTTACAATGTCAACGATGTACGCTCTGTCGTCATACGTTACTGCGTACGCACACAATACCATGTGGATGGACGCGCTGATGCTCTTTCCTCTGACGATTTACGGCGTTGAAGAACTTATAAAAAAAGGTCACTTCAAGATGTTTGTCATATGTCTGTCGCTGACAGTAATTTCAAACTTCTACATCGGATGGATGACGTGCATCGTTCTCTTCCTTTATTTCTTCTACTATTATTTTTCAAGCAACGTTAATTACAGAGACAACAATTATTTCGGAGAAAAACTTCATTTTATTAAATCGCTGATAAGAATGGGAATCGCATCAGCAGTATCGCTGATGATCTCGGCATTCATTCTTCTGCCGACCTATTATTCTCTTACTTTCGGAAAAACAACGTTTTCACAGACAAAATGGGAGATGTTCTCTCAGTTTGATCTTCTGAAATTTCTGATAAAGCTCTTCCCCGGTTCTTACGATACGGTAAGACCCGAAGGATTGCCCTTTGTATACTGCGGAATCCTGGCACTGCTTTTACTTCCGATATTCTTTATTTCAAGAAAAGTATCGCTGAGAGAAAAACTCGGATCGGCAATAATGCTTGCAATCCTTGTTTTCAGTATGAACACATCGGTTGTAGATCTCGTTTTCCACGGATTCCAGAGGCCTAACTGGCTGAATTACAGATACAGTTTTATCTTCATATTCCTTCTGATAGTATGCTGTGCAAGAGGGCTTGAGGAAATAGGATCAGTCGGGCTAGGGCCGATAATCGCATCCGCAGCCGGGGCGGTCGGTATCCTGATTCTCGTTCAACTGCAGAAATATGAATTCGTGGACGACTATCTCTGCATCTGGGTATCGATTGCTTTTATCATTGCGGAAACTGCTGTACTCGGCGCGGTAAATTCAAAAACCTTCAAAAAACTAGCGACGCGAACGGCATACGTCGCGCTTGCGTGCGTTTGCTCCGTTGAACTTTTTGTATCGGGAATACTCGTTGTAGTCGACGAGGATTCGGACGTCGTCTATTCTTCAAGAACGGGTTACGTCAACTTTATGAACAGAGTCAACCCGACAGTCGATTACATTCAGAAAACCGATACAAGTTTCTACCGTATGGAAAAAACGGTATTCCGTAACGTCTGCGACAATATGGCGCTGAATATCCGCGGAATATCGAACTCAACTTCAACTCTCAACAAATCCGCGATCGATTTTCTGAATAAAATGGGATATTCTTCAACGTCCCACTGGTCAAAGTATATCGGAGGAACGCCTGTCAACGACAGTTTGCTCGGTATCAAATATCTGATAACAGATAAAAATACAAACGTTCCCGGATTCTATAAACTTTACTCAAACGATCAAGCCAACAATCTATATTCATACCTTAACAGTTACGCTCTCTCGGTTGCTTTTGCGGCAAATAAAGAAATAATGAGCACAGATATCAGCGATTCTGTAGAGTATGCTTCTCCCTTCGAAACGATGAACAAGATCGTCACCGACCTGCTGGGCGAAACTGAAACTGTTGAAGTATTCAAAAAAATTGATTCCGAACTTAGTTTTCACGGGGTAAGCTGTACTTACAGAGGCTTCGTATACGAAACGGAAAAAGACAAAGACGGAAATGAAGTAAAGAAATCCATTCCGTATTATTTCTACGAGCCTGACCGCGACGGCGGATACCTGCAATATGAGCTTAAATATCCCGAAGATTTCAAAAAAGGCTCGAACGTTTATTTCTTCCTTTGTTCAAACTATCCGAGAAAAGCCACCTGGACGTTCTCGGGAGACGAAGAAACAATTATCGGAACGTTTTTCGGAAGCGAATCCGATTGCATCCAGTCACTCGGAAAGCCAAGCGGAGATTTTGCAAATACTCTTGAACTGTCAATCGACAACAACGACGGGAAACTGTATATAATGCAGAATACCGGAATATTCTATTATCTTGACGAAGAAGTTTTCAAATCAGCTTTTGAAAAGCTCTCAAAAGGAAACTTCATTATAACCGACTTTACCGAATCCAGACTCGAAGGAACGATTAACGTTTCGGCAGGTCAGGAGGCAGTATTTACTTCAATACCTTACGATGAGGGTTGGAACGTTTACGTCGACGGCAAACAGATCAAAATATCAGAATCGCTTGAGAGCCTTATTTCTTTTGAAATAACTCCCGGACAGCACGCTCTTAAAATGGTTTACCGTTCAGATTACATGGTTTACGGATTCTTCCTGAGCATTGCCGGGGTCGTTCTGTTCGCTGCTCTTATTCTGATTGAAAAGTTTCTGATAAAACCTCACGAAAAAGAACGCAGAGAATGCTGTGAAGCAGAAATAGAAAGCAACAGGCTGAAAATCGAAGAGGAAGCAGCCGATAAAGAAGAAACAGCCGAAAACGTTCCCGATAAGCAGCCTGCTGAAAAAGAGCCGGATCCGTCCGATAAAGACGCAAACAAAAATAAATGATAAACAAGCAAAGCCCTTCATTGAGTCAATGAAGGGCTTGAATTTTTATTTCAATTCGATTTTGATGACAGTGTAAATCTTGTCGTATTTATCGTAAGGCTCAATATTGATGAAAGAAGTATTTTTATAATTACCTGTTCTCCAGTCATGAAACAGCTTCAGTTCACTCATATCGGACAGGAGACGGCACGATTTAATGCTGTCCTCCTTAATTCCGGGAAGATACAAAGGTCCGACAGGAGGATCTATCACCATCGCATAAATCGTTTTTCCACGTTGAATATATCTTCCCCATTCGGGCTTCGGCAAAGGACAGGCATCTCCCCCGTATATTGCTTCGGAGTTATATTTCATCCACTTCCCGACGTTTTCAAGGATAGTTACAGCTCTGTCAGAAAATCTTCCTCTGGCATCCGGCCCTACGTTGAGAAGCAGATTTCCACCCTTGCTGACGCACTCGACAAGTTTTCTGACCACTATGCTCTCGTCTTTGTAATTAAAATCTGACGAACAGTAACCCCAGTGGTCATTCAGCGTAATGCAAGCTTCCCACGGAACCGGATCACCGTTATCATCGCGGATACCTTCCGGAGGAAGCAGACATTCCGGCGAAACAAAATCTCCGCAATATTCTGTAGGATTATCGGTTACAAGAGAGCCGAATCCTTCTCCGCTTGCTTCAAGGCGGTTATCAGTTATTATGTCGGGCTGATGACTCTTGAGCATTCTTATCAGTTTCGTGGCTTCCCACTTTTCGCCTCTCATTTCGTCGTACGAGTAGTCAAACCACATTATATCGAGCTTGCCGTATTTTGTCGCTAGCTCCTCAACCTGATTGTGAAGATAGGTCAGATATTCAGAGAAAGGCGGGCGCGCTTTGTATGCAGGATCTTCTCTGTGAGGATGAGAATGATGATATGCCGGATAAGCAGGATGATCCCAGTCTATCAGAGAATAATACAATCCAACCTTAAGCCCCTCGGCTCTGAAAGCATCGAGAAATTCTCTTACAAGATCACGCCTGCAAGGTGTGTTGGTTGACTTAAAGTCGGTATAAGCCGAATCAAACAAACAAAAACCGTCGTGATGTTTCGCCGTCATTACCGCGTATTTCATTCCTGCTTTTTTTGCAGTTTTTGCCCACTCCACAGGATCAAAATCATACGGATTGAATTCGTTGAAGTAACTGTAATATAAATCATCAGGAATAGAATATAAACCTCTTGCCCATTCTCCCAATGCAGGCACCGCATAAATTCCCCAGTGAATAAATAATCCGAATCTGTCTTTTCTGAACCATTCACTTTTACTGTATTTAGCGTCCATATTGAACCTCCGTTTTGTTTTTATAAAAATTATATATAATTCAAAAATAAAATTCAATACAAATCATAAAAAATCTCTCGTTTTATTGACAAATCAGGTTCGTTATGATAGAATCACTCTATCTTTTTTGGAGTAAATGATGAAAGAAAAATTAAGAAATCTGCTTTGCGATAAGCCTTTTTATAAAACCGTTCTCGCTATCGCAATGCCTATTATAATACAGAACGCCATAACAAATTTCGTCAACATGCTCGACAATATAATGGTCGGCAGGCTTTCGACCGAAGCAATGTCAGGGGTTTCTATCGTAAACCAGTACGTTTTTATTTTTAACCTGGCAATATTCGGAGGTCTTGCAGCCGCTGGAATTTATACTGCTCAGTATTTCGGGCTCGGAGACGACGAAGGCGTTCGGCACACCTTCCGCTATAAAATAATAATCAGCATCATCGTCGGAGTAGTCGGAGTTTTATTGTTCATTTTCTTCGGACATCATTTTATCGATAACTTTCTCCATGACGGAAGCGTAGAGGGTGACCTCGAGCTCACAAGAACGTTAGGCCAGGAATATCTGAATATAATGGTTATCGGTTTTATACCGTTTGCACTTGCGTGCTCATACGCTTCCACCTACAGAGAAACCAACGAAACCGTACTCCCGATGACGGCAAGCCTTGTTGCCGTAGGAACCAATTTCGTTTTGAATTACGTTCTTATCTTCGGAAAGCTGGGAATAAAACCCATGGGCGTTGTCGGAGCAGCCGTTGCAACGGTAGTTTCCAGATATCTCGAACTGGCAATCCTGGTTATATATCCTTTTTTCAAAAAAGAAAAATTCGCTTTTCTCAAAGGCGCTTTCAAATCGCTCAGAATACCGTTTTCACTTTCAAAAGTCATTACCATAAAAGGTCTTCCCCTGCTTCTGAACGAGCTTTTCTGGTCCTACTCCGTAACAAAAAGAAATCAGTGCTATTCGATGAGAGGACTTGACGCGGTCGCTGCGCAGAATATTTCCGCAACAGTTTCAAATCTGTTCAACGTAGTGTTTTTATCGTTCGGAACCGTAACCGCAATAGTTATCGGCAATCTGCTCGGTGCCGGAAAGATTGACGAAGCGAAAGACAAGGACAAAAAACTTCTCTTCCTCTCTGTTGCCGGATCGATTATAATGGCGATCCTTCTTGCGGCAGTATCTCCTTTCTTCCCCTTGATCTATAATACAACGGATACCGTCAGAACAATAGCAACTGAAATGATTATCATACAATCGATAATCATGCCGTTCATCGCAATAGCAAATACCTCATATTTCACGCTGAGATCAGGCGGAAAAGTATTTATTACCATATTGTTTGACTGCGGTTTTATGTGGGGACTTGTCATCCCGCTCGCCTATATCCTGTCTCATTTCACGTCAATTCCAATCGTTCCTTTGTTTGCCATCTGCAACTGCTGTGAAATACTTAAGGGATTTCTCGGGCTGATACTTGTCAAAAAAGTCAGATGGGCCAACAACCTTGTCGGGAAAGATACAGATAAAAACATAATAGTTCAGGCATCGGATTGATTCCGATGCCTGTTGTTTTTTTACCATATGTTTTAATAATTCAATAAATCATTTAACGTATCTAAAGGAATAACCGATAACAAAGCTCCTCTTCTGCGAATTTCCGCACTGTCTTTAATGACCATTGTATAAATAATATACAAATTGCCGTCTGCTTCATATGCTGAAGGATAAGTCCATTCGCTGTTCTCATCGCATCCGTATTTCGGATCAGGACCTGCTTTTACGATAAATCCTTTTCTGAACGTCATTTTTCCAGGTGCCGAGAAAAAGATTGCAAGAGTTTTTCTGTTATGAAGATTGCCTATAACATAATTTATACCGTTTGAAAGAGTGCCCGAATATATTTTTGCATTACTGAAAGGAATGTCAAAAGACGTCGGCGCGGACCAGTTTTCTCCGTAATCAGAAGAATAATACAGTAGCGGAACGTGTCTTTTGTCATTTCTGCAAAACATACAAATTATATTATTTGATACTATAGGGGAGATTTCAGGATGAATAAGTGACGATCCATCCGGGAGATCTCCGTTTTTTTGTATTTTTACCAGTCTGTAATTTCCCAGTATATCTCCGTCATCAGAAAAAAGAACTGAAGGAGTGTTCGGAAAATGATCCATCTCCGCAATTCTGCCCGGTATCATTAGTTTTCCGTTGTTCAGTTTAATAACGTTAGTATTAACTTTATGCGGTATGGGTCTTGAAAAAACAAAATCAAATCTTTCGTCAATCTCACTGTAAACATAAAGATCAAGAGAATGAATGAGGTCAGGACCTACCATTTCATTCAAAAGCATATACAGCTTTTCGTTCTGAATATAAAAAACGGGCGGGCAGTAAAGAATTTTTCCGGAGGGGTCATCGGCAACTGTTTTTATCTGACTCCACGTTTTTCCATTGTCATCAGAAGTTCTGAATCTGATAGCAGCGCGTGAAATCAATTCCATTTTCGGGCAGTTATACCATGATGCAAAAAGTCTTCCCTTGAACGATATAATCGCAGATTCATGAAGAAACTCAAAATCAGAATCAGGATGATAAACCTCGAAAGTTTTGATTCGGTCGTCTGTTTTCAAATTATCGGGATCGACGTTCTCCAGCAAGGTCTTTTGTCCTATCATAGAAATCAAATCATAGTCTTCTTTTGTATAATACGGGTAATTATTCATATTATTTTTTCCATTTTCGTTTGATTATTGTATTTACGGACCAGTTATGCTTTTGCCGGAAGGAACAAACCATTTTTCAAGTTTGTCATCAGATTCTTCAAAAATACAGTTATATTGAAGATATTTATATATCTGAAGAAGAGAGTACTTTTCTTCACTGACGGATTCTACAGTAACAAATTCCTTTTCGGAGTTAAAGAATCCCATTCCGGTCAAAACGGGATAATCTTTCTGAACGTCTTCAATAAAATCAAGATATTCGGTTTTTTCGATACCGCAGATATCGTATATTCTCAATGAAAGATAATTGATCGACGTAAGAGAATCTTCGGAAATAACGGTTTCTTCAGTCGGAGCATCTCTGAAATCAAAATTAGCCCAGATATAATAAGGAATAATATATTTCGAATAAATCGGAGAGGAACTGTCTTCACGGTCGCCGAAATATTCTCTGTAAAAAACAGAATTTGAAATCGACGGCTGATGGTCTCCGAATATAAATATCACGGTTTCTTCGTCGGAAGAAGTATAATAATCGATTATCTCTTTAATCGCTTCGTCGGTTTTTTTAATAGAAGAGAAATATTCCTCTGCTTCGCTCATATCAAACTCATCGGTAACGTCGACAGTATAATTGAAGTTTTCACTCTTATAACCGCCGTGATTCATCATAGTAACAATAAAGGCGAAGTAAGGATCTTCGGACTCGTTTCTGTACGATTCAAACATTTCCTCGATTTTTTTAAATGCGGCAGAATCAGAAACGTGGCCTCTGTAATAATCATCTTCGCCGGCGTCGGCGAAATCATCAATGAAAGAGGTTTCGTCAAATCCGAAAAATCCGTAAACTCTGTTTCTCGACCAGTTGGTAGGATTTTCCGGATGCATACCAACGGTATGATAACCGAAAGAAGAGAGGTTATTTACGAGAGAAAAACTGTTTTTCTCGTTAAGATACAAATTATAAACTACCGAACCTGCCGGGAAGAATGCCATTGAGTGACCTGTCAGAAACTCAAATTCACTGTTGGCGGTATTTCCTCCGAAAACAGACGAAAGCGCCCATCCCTTCTCAAAGCGTTCTGATTCAGGAATGCTGTGAACATACTCCAGCGGATCAACGTCGGTTTCAAGAAGTTTATCGGTGTAACCTCTGTCATAAAGATATTTATTGACTGCCTGAAGATCGGAAAGTGTTTCGTCCATTATTACGATTACGTTCGGCAGCTTTTTCTTCGGTTCGTCATCCTGCCCGCTGACGTCGGTTACGGGAGGAAGCGTTACGGGAGGCTCTGAGGTTGAATGACCGTCTGTTCCGGTGACAGGGGTTTTATCTCCCGGCTCGTTTTTCTGAGTTTTATAATTCTCCAGAAGTTCAATCAGTCTGGAAGGAGAATAACCTTCGGGGCGGGAAACGAGTGTCGCGTAGGCGGACCTGAGTATTCTCACGTAAAAACCGTTATACTGCGATCCCTGATACCTCCAGTAGGAATCCTTGATTCCGAGAGATTTAACTCCGAATCCGGAAGCCGAGGCAAAGGCTATCAAAACAGAAAAAACAATCCCGCAGCAAACCGACGTTATTCTGACGGCAGGCAGATATCTGCGCTTTGGAAATCTGACCAGAGATATAAGCAAAATAAAAATCACTGCGTAAAATAACGCGGCTTTTACAGTTCTTGAAAAATAAAATGAATATGAACCGGCTACTCCGAGCGCAACTCCGACGGATAATGCGTCAGATATAAACAATTCAAGAGATCTTGCCTGGACCGTAAGATAATCTATCAATCCTAACGCAACGGAAAAAACCGTAACGGAAAGGATCGACGCTTTTACGTTTCCGATAATTCCGAAAATCAGAATTTCAAACAGGAAAATAAGCAAAACGTTAAGGAAAAACAGAATGACCGGCAAACTGCTCAATCCTGCGGTTATCGTGTACTGCATAAGAATAAAAATAATCAAAGCAGTAACGGAAAAAATCAGAAATATAAATCCGGATGCAATCTTGTCCGAGAATTCTATTTTTATAAGCAAAACTGCCGCTGTGAGAATAGACGTTATTATTACGTTAACCGCAGAAATCCGAAAAATTATTCCGAGAATCAAAACAAGAGCCGTAATAACTGCTGACAGAATAAGATTTTTTTTGCTTTTTCTTAGTGTAAAAGTCATGATTCTCCTCCTTTTGACCGTAATAATAAATGCTCATCCGCAACTTTGTTATTATACCCGTTTGCGGAGTTTTTGTCAATAATATCAATCTTTTTTTACAATTAGACTTGACAAAGTTCAAAAATATGATAAAATCTGCGTATAAACGCAATGACAAAGAGGAGTAGTCGGAAATCTACCGTCCAGAGAGCGCCGCCACGGCTGAGAACGGCGCCGGAAAGAATCGGTGAAGTAGCTTTCGAGCGGTGCGGGTGAACGCTATAGTAGTCCGCAACGTGATCTGTACGTTACAGCAGACAGAGTGCCCGTTTTGGGAATTCAGGTGGTACCGCGCTTAGTCGTCCTGTTTGTTCAGGACGTTTTTTATTTTTAAGGAGAACAACTATGAAAAAAGAACTTCCAAAAAACTATTCTCCTGCAGAAGCAGAAGACAGAATTTACAATTTCTGGTGTGAAAAAGGATATTTCACTCCTCAGATCGACGATAACAAACCTCCGTTTTCAATCGTAATTCCTCCCCCGAACGTTACGGGTAAACTGCATATGGGGCACGCTCTTGATGAAACTCTTCAGGATATAATCGCAAGATTCAAGAGAATGCAGGGCTATTCAACTTTATGGCTCCCCGGAACCGACCATGCCGGAATAGCAACGCAGATAAAGGTCGAAGAAAATCTACGCGTTAACGAAGGTCTTACGAGATATGATCTCGGAAGAGACAAATTCCTTGAAAGAGTTTGGGCGTGGAAAGAACAATACGGCGGTAATATTATAAGACAATTAAAAAAGCTCGGCGCTTCATGCGACTGGACCCGCGAACGTTTCACGATGGATGAAGGCTGCTCACGCGCCGTTAAAGAAGTTTTTTACAATCTCTACAATAAAGGATTGATTTACAAAGGAAACCGTATAATCAACTGGTGTCCTCACTGCACAACCGCTTTGTCCGACGCAGAAGTTGAGTATGAAGAACAGCAAGGCAATTTCTGGCATATCAGATATCCGTTCAAGGATGGAAGCGGATACGTTGAGGTCGCTACAACAAGACCGGAGACTATGCTTGGAGATACTGCTGTCGCAGTCAATCCAAACGACGAAAGATATAAAGATATTGTCGGGAAAACGCTCATTCTTCCACTTGTCGGAAGAGAAATTCCGGTAATAGCAGACGACTACGTTGAAAGCGATTTCGGAACAGGATGCGTAAAAATCACTCCCGCGCACGACCCGAACGACTTCCTTGTCGGTCAAAGACACAACCTCGAACAAATCAAGGTCATGGACGGAAACGCGAGAATAAACTTCCCTGCATGCAGATATCACGGAATGGACAGATACGAAGCAAGAAAGGAAATCGTTGCCGATCTCGAAAAATGCGGTGCGCTTTCGGGAATCACTCCGCACCTTCATAACGTCGGAATCTGCTACCGCTGTCACAACACCGTCGAACCCATAACGTCGGATCAGTGGTTTGTAAAAATGCAGCCTCTGGCAGAGCCCGCAATCGACGCAGTTAAAAATGGAGATATCAAATTTGAACCGGAACGTTTTGCAACAAATTATTACAGATGGATGGAAAACGTTCACGACTGGTGTATTTCCCGTCAGCTGTGGTGGGGACACAGAATACCTGCTTTTTACTGTGACGACTGCGGAAAAATGATCGTCTCAAAAGACGATAAAGTATTCTGCCCTGTTTGCGGAAAAGAGATGAGGCAGGACGACGACGTACTGGACACCTGGTTTTCTTCAGCGCTTTGGCCGTTCTCTACCATGGGCTGGCCGGACGAAACCGCACTCCTCAAGAAATACTATCCGACGTCCGTACTTGTTACCGGATACGATATTATTTCTTTCTGGGTATCCAGAATGATATTCTCCGGAATAGAACACACCGGCAAAAAGCCGTTTTCAACTGTATTTATTCACGGATTGGTGCGCGACGCTCTGGGAAGAAAAATGTCAAAATCTCTCGGCAACGGAATAGATCCTCTTGAAATAATCGAAAAATACGGCGCAGATTCTCTCAGATACGCTCTTGCCACAGGAAACGCTCCCGGAAACGATATGCGTTTCTCAGACGAGAAAATAGAAGCCGCACGCAATTTCAGCAACAAAATATGGAACGCAGCCAGATTCGTACTTATGAATCTTACGGTAGATAGCGCTGTATTCCCCGACGTTTCAAAACTCGAAACCGAAGACAAATGGATAGTCTCCCTCTATCAGAAGCTTGTTTCCGAAGTAACGGACAATCTTGAAAAATTCGAACTCGGCGTAGCTCTCGCAAAACTTTACGATTTCATCTGGGACGTTTTCTGCGACTGGTATATCGAACTGGTCAAGACCAGATTATCATCAGGCGATGAAACGGCGCAGCAGATCCTTATTTACGTTCTTTCGGGAACAATGAAGCTTCTCCATCCGTTTATGCCTTTCATTACAGAGGAAATATGGCAGTCACTTCCGCACACCGGCGAATCTATTATGATATCGCAGTGGCCATCTGCGGACGGCAGCCTGTTGTTTCCTGACGACGAAAAAGCGGTAGGAATACTTATTGAAAGCATTCGCTCAATCAGAAACCGCCGTCAGGAAATGGGTGTTCCTCCGTCAAGAAAAGCTTCCCTGATTATAGTTTCAGACAAAACGGAAGTTTTCAACGATAAGGCAGAGAAATTCTTCATTAAACTTGCTTCATGTTCAGACGTTTCAGTAAAGAGCCGCTATCATGACGAAGACGCTCTTCAGATAGTGACCGACTCCGCAACGTTCTTCATCCCGATGTCGGATATTATCGATTATGATAAAGAACTTGAAAGGCTGAACGCCGAACTTAAGAAAAACACGGCAGAAGTCGAAAGGCTTGAGAAGAAACTGTCAAATCCCGGATTCATCGCAAAAGCTCCGGAGGCCGTCGTTCAGGGAGAAAAGGAAAAGCTGGCTAAGTATTCCGACACTCTTGAAAAAGTGAAAGCCGCAATTCAGAAACTGCAGAGACACTGATCTCTCGGAAAGTCTGAAGCAAATATGTTAATTATAATCAGGAGAGAAAAATGAAACTTGATATGAGTTCTCTGCTTCGCGGAGAGAGCAGAATTCTGTCTTTTGACTATTATACAGACAGTCCTTCAAATATTTCCGACGTTGAATTCACCGACAAAACTCACGTCGTCGGGACCGTTAAGGATATGGCAGGTTATATAGAGCTCTCTATTGAAGCGACAGTTCCGTATTCAACTCACTGCGCCAGATGTTTCAAGACAGTCAACGGAGTATACTCTTTTGACTTTGTAAAGCCGGTAGCTTCTAAAGGGACTCTTGAAAACGAAGACAGCGATGATTATATCCTGATTGAGAAGAATTGCATTGACCCGGACGAAGTACTTCTCGAAGCGCTCGAACTTGATTTTCCTATGGTGTTCTACTGCAAAGAAGACTGCAAGGGACTGTGTCCGAAATGCGGAAAAGATCTTAATGAAGGTGAATGCGATTGCTCAAAAAATAAGGAAATCGACCCAAGGCTGTCAGTCCTCTCTTCTCTGCTCGAGAAATAATTTTAAAAAACTATTGACAAACGCAAAAAATCAATATATAATGTGCGTTAGGTATGAAATCATGCTGGCATGAATAGGTACCGTCGGTATGACAGGAATTTTAGGAGGTGTTAATCATGGCAGTACCAAAAAGGAAAGTATCGAAGGCAAGACGCGACAAGAGACGCTCCAGCACATGGAAACTCGAGGCACCGACAATGCATAAGTGCCCCAAGTGCGGAGAATATGTATTGAATCACAGAGTCTGCAAAAATTGCGGAACTTACGACAACAAGGTTGTTATCAACGTAGAAGGTTAAACAATCCTTAAACGCAATTTACAGACAGTTTCATAAAGCGTTTTGGGGCGTGTCAAAACACGCCCCGCTTTGTTATAAAAAGGAGATCCCCGGATGATCACGGTAAAAAAGGTTATTAAAGATTCCTACGCTGAGCGCGCCGGGATCCTTCCCGATGATATTATTATTTCAATCAATAATAATACTGTTAATGATATTCTTGATTACCGTTTTCATACAGTTGCAAAGACAGTCGATCTCTGCATACACAGAGGGCCGGAGCTTTTTAACGTCGTCATAAGAAAACCGGAGTACGACGATCTCGGAATCGAATCCGACAGTTATCTCATGGACAAAAAGCAGTCGTGCAGAAACAAATGCATATTCTGCTTTATAGATCAGAACCCGCGCGGGATGAGAGATTCCATATATTTTAAAGACGATGACTCAAGGCTGTCGTTTCTGATGGGCAACTACATTACCCTTACGAATATGTCTGATGAAGATATTGACAGAATAATCAAAATGAGAATGTCGCCAATCAATATCTCGGTACATACGACCAATCCGGAACTAAGGTGCAAAATGCTTGGCAACAGATTTGCGGGCAGCACGCTGAGGTTTATAAAAAAACTTGCGGACAACGGAATCGATATGAATTTTCAGATAGTTCTCTGCAAAGGAGTCAACGATAAATCCGAACTCGAGAGAACGGTCTCAGACCTTGTCGGATTTTACCCTTCCGTATCCTCGATTGCGGTCGTTCCCGTCGGGCTTACAAAACACAGAGACAATCTTTTCAAACTCGAGGCGTTTGATGAAAACGACTGTAAGGAAGTAATCGATCTTATTGAGCGAAAAGGATCTGAAAATCTTGAAAAATACGGAGCGCGTCTGGTCTATGCTTCCGACGAGTTCTTTCTGAAGGCCGGCGTACCGCTTCCGGATGAAGAATATTACGAAGACTATCCGCAGATCGAAAACGGAGTCGGACTTATAACCTCCATGCGGACAGAGTTTTACGACTGCATAGACAGTTATCACGACGCAGTAAAAAAGAAATTTTCGATAGCGACCGGATATGCCGCTTATGATTTTATAAAAGAAATAACCGGAGTGCTTACAGATAAATTTAAAGTTCTCGACGGTCGGGTGTTCCGGATCAGAAATGATTTTTACGGCGAAAGCGTGACCGTGTCCGGACTTATCTGCGGCTGCGACCTTTACGAGCAGTTGAAGGACAAGGACCTCGGAGATTATCTTTTCATATCTTCTTCAATGGCCAGAAACGATGATCTGATGATGCTAGACGGCGTCACTGTTCCGGAACTTGAAGAGAAATTAAAAATAAAAATAATAACGGTCGATCAGAACGGCCGGGATTTTATAGAAAAAATCATTAATTGAAACGGAGGTATAATATGTCCAAACCGATCGTAGCTATAGTCGGAAGACCAAACGTCGGCAAATCGACTTTGTTTAATAAACTGGCCGGTTCAAGGATTTCTATCGTGGAAGATACCCCCGGTGTTACAAGAGACAGGATCTATTATGAAATAGAATGGCAGAACCGTCCTTGCATACTAATCGATACCGGAGGAATAGAACCGACCGGAAACGATATGATACTTAAGTACATGCGTATGCAGGCGGAAATAGCAATAAACAGCGCCGACGTTATAATATTTTTGTGCGACGTCAGAACCGGGCTCACCGCTGACGACCGCGACATAGCAAAAATGCTTATAAAATCCGGCAAACCGGTTATACCGGCAATTAATAAGTGCGATTCCATCGGAGCACTACCGGCGGAATTCTATGAATTTTACGAACTGGGATTTCAGGAAGACCCGATAGCGATCTCATCCATCCACGGGACCGGAACCGGCGATCTTCTTGACGCCGTATACAAATACTTCCCTGAAAATGAAAATGAAGAAGATGAAAGCGACGACAGAATAAAGGTCGCAGTTATCGGAAAGCCGAACGCCGGGAAATCATCTATTATAAACTCTATACTCGGCGAGAACAGACTTATAGTTTCGGAAATTGCCGGAACAACGCGCGACGCTATAGACACCGAACTCGAAAACGAATACGGAAAATACGTTTTCATAGATACGGCAGGAATCAGAAGACAATCTAAAATCGAAGACAACATAGAAAAATATTCCGTTCTAAGGGCAAAAATGGCAGTTGAGCGCGCAGACGTATGCCTTTTGATAATAGACGCCGAGCAAGGGATCACCGAACAGGATGAGAAAATAGCCGGCATCGCACACGAAGCCGGAAAAGGTTCGATAATCGTTGTGAACAAGTGGGACCTTATTGAAAAAGACAACTCTACTGTCAAACAGTTTACGGAAAAAATAACGAACGCTCTTTCTTTTATGACTTACGCTCCGCTACTTTTCGTTTCGGCAAAGACAGGACAGCGAATTGAAAAGCTGTTTGAGAGAATCAATTACATTCACAATCAAAGCTGCATGAGAGTAACGACAGGCATGCTGAACGACGTTCTTTCGGACGCAATGACAAGAGTTCAGCCACCGTCAGATAAAGGAAGAAGGCTGAAAATTTATTTTATGACGCAGGTTGCGGTAAAACCGCCGACGTTCGTGATTTTCTGCAATGATTCAAGACTTTTCCATTTCTCATATCAGCGTTATATTGAAAATCAGTTGAGAGAAGTGTTCGGCTTTTCAGGGACACCGATCAAACTAATAATTCGAATGAAGGGTGAAGAAGGAGGAACAGTTAATTGAAAACTTTTTTCTTTAATCTCTTTTTTAAAAACGACCTTTTCATCGGTTATCTTACAGGATTATTTGGTCTGAGAGTTGATGAAAACGGCGCAGTATCGTCAACTTATCCGATGATATGGCTTTATCTTATCATCTTTCTTCTTGCAATCGTTTCGTATCTTCTCGGAAGCATTAATTTTTCAATTATAGTTTCCAACAAACTATATTCTGAAGATATAAGAAATTACGGTTCCAAGAACGCCGGAGCAACAAACATGAAAAGGGTTTACGGAAAAAAAGCCGCTCTTCTCGCACTGCTCGGCGATATGATGAAAGGCGTAGTCTCCTGCGTTCTTACCGAACTGCTGATCGGAAACAATGCAGCGTATTTCTCGGCGCTTGTCTGCGTTTTAGGACACTGCTTCCCGGTTTATTATAAATTCAAGGGCGGAAAAGGAGTTGCGACTTCCGTAGGATGCGCAATTGCTTTGAATCCGATCGTCGGAGGAATAATATCCGTAATTTTCATTATAATGCTTGTCGGAACGAAATACGTTTCAGTAAGTTCTATAACGGCACTTTTCCTGTTCCCTCTTATGGTCGACAGAATAACCAAGCTGCTTTCGCCATCTTCCGGAGCAACTGCAATGATGATCATCTGCGCTGTTCTTATGGCAATTACGGTAATTCTGAAACATCATCAGAACATTTCAAGATTGTTTCATGGAACTGAGTCAAAGTTTGACTTCAAAAAAATGGGCGAGCGCGAAGAAGAAGTCAAAAAATCTTCTCTTCATTCAATAGATGATGAGCAGGATGATGATAACGAAAACGGCAAAAATGACAAAAACTGATTAAAAACACAGATAATTATAAGATTATTCAATTAATTTTTTACTTTTTGCTATTGCAATTTAAAAAATGGTATGATATAATACACATTGTCGATTTTAGAAATGCTAATGGAGGTATAGAGTATGGCTAAGTGTGCAATCTGCGGTAAGGGCGTAGTATTCGGTGCTAACGTATCCCACTCAAACCGCAAGACAAACAGAACCTGGAAGCCCAACATCAGAAAAGTTAAGGCTGACATAAACGGAACACACGAGACAGTTTATATTTGTTCTCGTTGTCTGCGCTCCGGAAAACTTGACCGTCTGCAGAGACCCGTTAAAGAATCTGCTCCCGTTGAGACAGTTGCAGCAGAACAAGTTGTTGAAGAAGTTGCCGAGGTCGCAGCTGAAAACGCTTAATGAATACATTACCGACATACAAGGACGGGTCAGATACCCGTCCTTATTTGTTTGTTTCAAAGTCAGCAGAGAAATATATTTCGGGAACAACGGCTGAAAAATCGTTCAACGTCAGATATCTCGAATCGTTCTCTGCGCTTCCCGCTCCGGTCTCCGCTCACGCGGATATGCTTATAAATAAAATCGACGACGTTATTGTAGTCTTTTATGATTACGTTGAAAAACATCCCTTTGATAAGGATTTTTTCGAAAGAGCTAAAATAATCTACGAACCCAACACACCAGGGGACAGGTATCCCTACGATATACCTCTGAATTATTTATACGTCAATAATCATATTATCGGAAAAAAAGGTTATATGTCCGAAAAGCTCAGAGAACTCACAGAAAAAAAGAACGTCCCGCTTGTTCCGGTAAAACAGGGATATGCGAGATGCTCTACTATGATTGCAGGAAATTGCGGAGCAACTTCCGACAAAATGATATGCAAAACTCTACGAAATATCGGAATCGATATCCTTCTTATAGAAAGCGGAAACGTTCTTCTTGACGGATATAACTGCGGATTTATCGGAGGAGCTTCGTTCTTTTATGATGACACAGTGTATTTTTTCGGAGATCCGTTATCCCATCCGGACGGTAAAAAAATAATAGACCATTTAAACAAACATAAAATTAAAGTTTATTCGCTTGGAGACGGTCAGCTGACCGACCTCGGGGGAGCCGTAACATACTGAAAAAACCTGCCTAAAAAGGCAGGTTTTTATTATTTTATCCGAATATCAAAGTTCCTTCAAAAGCATTTTCCGGTATGGTACTTCCCTTCGGAATGGTAACAGAACCGAGTTTACAGCAATCCCTGAACGCGTTCTCACCGACAGTTCTCGGATCGTCTCCAAGAAAAGAGACCGAGCTGAGACGATGCCATCCTGAAAATTGTCCTGCTCCGACGAAATCGACTTGCTGACCGATTGTAACAGTTGTTGCAGTCTCTTTGCAGAAAGCTGTTTTTGATGCGACCGATTCGGCTTTGCCCTTTCCGGCAATAATTAATTCGCCGCTGTCGTAGAAGAACCAGGAGACGCCTTGAACGCTGCCGCTTTTAATTCGCGTCGGTGAGATGATTTCATAATTCAATCCATTGATAACTGCGTATTCCAAGGCATAACTGTTTTTAAAGCAGAGCAGTTTTGCATCACAGCCGTCAAAAGCGCTGTCGGAAATATACTCTAAAGAAGCAGGCAGTTTGATTGTCTGAACGGACGAGCCGGAAAAAGCGTTTTCTCCGATTCGGTCAAGAGTCATCGGAAGAGAAATGCTTTCAAGATTTTTAAGATTCGCAAATTCATAGTTACCAACGGAAGTAATACCGTCAGAAATCACGACGGAAACTATATCATCGGCAAACGAATGCCATCCGAAGTCCTCCGGACCGCTCCCGTTTTTCATATCTCCGCTGCCGGTAACGGTCAAAACACCGTCGTCAAAATCCCACATAGAAGACTCTCCGAGAAAAACGTCGGCAAGATATTCCGTTTGAACGTGACCGCAAATTTCACAGGCACGTTCCTTTTTAAAGTTTCCCTTCTGCTCCCATTCTCCGTAAATATGAGGAATAGCGTTGTAAACAGCGGTAAACGTTCCGCCGTTCTCATCGGAAACAGTATTTTCATCCAGATGATCCCATGACGTAAAAACGTATTCGTTTTCGTCATCGGATTCACGGGCCGGAGCAAAGTCAGGCATATAAATCTTATGGCCGGGACGCATTCTGTAAACCTTCAGTTCCGATCCGTCCCAATCTACGAAACGGTAATCGTAATAAACAAATGATTCAGTCAGAGAACTGTAATCCTTGTAGCATACGTCTCTGTCAACGAACGAGGAAGTAATTCCGGGAATCTTTCCGCTGTCGGTATATTGCCAGGCTCCATACAGATCACTGTAATCTCTTGACGGAAGTTTGTCGGTAGTCCAGGCAGCAAACCATACTTCGTAAACGGAAGCGATGCAAGCCTCGTTTATAGTCGAATGGAACCAGCTGCCGTTTGTATACAAACCTGCGATATATCCGCCGCTGTCAATGACCTGACAGAAGCTCATTACCATTTCGGTGCAGAAACGCTGACTGAAAGCTTCTTTTTGTTCGGATTCCTCAATGTCCATATAAACCGGCATATCGAATTCTTTGCCGCAGACGTACGAAAGACAGCTTTCAGCGTCACGGATCGCTTCCTCTTCGTTCATCGCGTAAGTATAGTAATACGCTCCGACTTTAAGACCCGCAGCCTTTGCAGCAGTGTAATTATATTCAAACATACGGTCTTTTCCGTAGCTTGACCCGCATCTTATAATAACAAAATCAATTCCCTGTTTTTTTATTTCTTCAAAATCGCTCTCTTCATTCCAGAAAGAAACGTCTATTCCGTACGTCATTCCTTCATAACTGCCTCCGGAAGCTCCTGAATGGAAAGTATCGGAAGTAATAAACGACCACGGGTCGCACACAGTAGTCTCTCCTGCGGAAGTTACTGAAAAGCGATAATAATATCTCGTGTATCCCTCAAGGTCTTCTATCTGGTAAGACAGTTTGCTCCTTTTTCCGTTGACCGATACCGAATCGGAATGATCGAGCGCGTCCGGTGAAAGTCCCCATTCAACAGAAAAAGAATCGATCCGCGCCGTGGTCATTGTGATATTCACGATAGCGCCGTCCGAAGTAATATTGTCTGCATAAATATTATTGATAGTCAGAGGAGTGTCGGCTTCGCCGTAAGTAACCGGTTCTGTATCGGGAGCAATTTCCGCGATAATAAACCATGCCGCAAATCCGCACAAAAGAATTGCAGACACAATAATTATAATAGTTTTTGCGGTTGCAGACATGACCGGTCTCCTTTCAATATAGGTTCAGTATATTTTACAATAGATATAAACAATTGTCAAGCACAGCAGGACGGAGCTATGATTTTTAAACAAAATAAAAATGTATTTTTTTCATTAAATCGTTGAAATAGTTTTTATTATATGATATCATAAGCATAGCGGTAAAGCCGTTTTTTACAATTATTAAGGAGATACGCTATATGGCAGGAACAGTCACTAATCTTGACGCATTCAAAGAAAATCATGAAACAAAAACCGTTAATACAAACAGAAAATTAAAAGTAGGAATTATCGGCACCGGATGGATAGCCGGCGCCCATATTGAAAATTACAAAAAGATGCCCGACGTTGAGCTCGTTGCGGCAGCAGACCTTATTCCCGGAAAAGCAGAAAAATTTATGAAAGACTGGGGCTACCCGGACGCTCATATTTATCTTTCCGGACATGAAATGCTTGAAAAAGAGCCTGACCTCGACGCGGTATCGATTTGCACGTACAACCGTCAGCACGCTCCCTGCGCTATAGATGCGCTTGAGCACGGTGTAAACGTACTTCTCGAAAAGCCTTTTACGGTAACGATCGAAGAAGCAGTAGAAGTAATGAAAGCCGAAAAGAAATCAGGAAAGATTCTGTCTATCGGATTCCAGCCGAGATTCAATCCCAATATGCAGATGATAAAGAAAATCATTGAATCTGGCGAACTCGGTAAAGTTTATTATATCCAGACCGGCGGCGGACGCCGTCACGGTATCCCCACTCCGTTCGGAACTTCCTTTATTGAGGAAGAAACTGCAGGTATTGGAGCTCTTGCAGATATCGGATGCTATTCTCTCGATATGTGTCTTAACGCAATCGGATATCCGAAGCCTCTGACGGTTTCCGGATTCAAAACAGACTATTTCGGGAAAAACCCGTCTTACTGGACAAACGACGGTAAACCTGCAAACTACGCAGATCTGTTCGGAGTAGATGACTTTGCAGGCGGATTTATCAGACTTGAAGGCGGAGTAATGCTCGACTTCCGTATCTCATGGGCAATGCATATGGATACCGCAGGCGATACTCTTATCCTCGGAACAAAAGGAGGAATGCGTATTCCTTCAACAGAATGCTGGAACGGTTCGATCGGCGGTCCTCTCAAGATTTATCACGACGTAGGCGGAACTCAGGTCGAATATGAAATTCCAATGAAACAGAACACTAAAGAAGGCGAATTCTTCCATAAGATCCGCTCTTTCCTCGACGCTATCAAGAACGGCGGAACTGCACCTGTTCCTTCTTCTCAGATCGTTTACAATCAGGCAATCATCGACGGTCTCGTTAAATCTTCAAATCTTCGCCGTGAAATTAAGATAAAAATACCTGAACTTTGATCTGACAGGAGACGCTTATGAAAGACTTTAAAGTTGGACTTCAATTGTATTCCGTAAGGGACTGTATGGAGAAAAACTTTTTCGGCACGCTGAAAAAGGTGAAAGAGATCGGTTACGACTACGTAGAATTTGCCGGTTACTTCAACCATACTGCCGAAGAGGTCCGCTCTATGCTTGACGAACTCGGACTTATTTGTATTTCCGTCCACCAGAATCCTGATCTCTTTATTGAAGAAGGTCAGAAAGCTGCAGATTATCTGAAAACCATCGGCGCAAAATATTCTGCAATTCCCTGGTACGGTATAGAAAATTATAAAGGCGGAAAATTCAAAGGAACTATTGAAAAGTTCAAAACAGTAAGCAAACTTCTTGCGGATAACGGAATAAGACTAACCTACCATAACCATGATTTCGAATTCAATAAAATCGACGGAGAATATATCCTTGAAAAGATTTATTCGGAAATGGGAGATATGATCGAGGGAGAAGTCGACACCTGCTGGGTAAAATATGCAGGAGTCGACCCCGTCGAATTCCTTCTCAAGTATAAAGGAAAAATGAAGACGCTTCATCTGAAGGACTTCATTTGCTCGAAGTATGCTTCCGGCCCCGTTTACGCGCTTATTGACAAAGACGGCAAGGACAATCCGAAGTCCGACTCGAAGAACGATTTCAGATTTATGCCCGTCGGCAGCGGCGTTCAGGACTTCCCCGCTATTTTATCCGCAGCGGAAGAGGTCGGAATCGACTACGTTATAGTAGAGCAGGATCAGTCGTATGAAACTCCTTCTCTTGAAGCTGCGAGAATTTCGAGAGAATATCTGAAATCACTCGGAATCTGATTTTGAAAGGATAATATAATGAAACTAGGTGTAATGAATCCCGTTCTAGCGGGAATGCCTTTTGAAGACGCGCTAGCGTATCTACGCCTTCTCGGAGTACAGACAATCGAGATCGGAGCCGGAGGATACCCGGGCAACGCTCACCTTAAACCGGAAGAACTTCTTTCCGACACGAAAAACGTAACAAATTACAGAAAACTTCTGGAAGCAAACAAAATAGAAATTTCCGCCATTTCGTGTCACGGAAATCCTCTCCATCCACAGAAAAAGACAGCCGAAGAATTTGATACACAGTTCAAAAACGCTATACTTGCGGCTGAAGCGCTAGGGGTGGACACTGTCGTAGGTTTTTCAGGGTGCCCGGGTGACTGCGAAAATTCTCTCTATCCAAACTGGGTAGTTTGCCCGTGGCCGGACGACAACCTCAAGATCCTTGAATGGCAATGGAAAGAGAAA
>JAEEGL013186722.1_pt1 | contig 27431 bp, 27 predicted proteins | sample 9134231 | NCBI WGS metagenome assembly JAEEGL01 (sample SAMN16246548, study PRJNA631951) | gut metagenome | biome: gut microbiome; feature: rumen; material: fiber-attached | host: Bos | place: Iran: Karaj | collected 2018-10
GGACACCCACATCTGGCACGGCAAGTATCGTCCGCAGTCTGCCAACAATCAGGACTGCCCGACTTCCAAGCACCTGAACTATAACAACAACCAGCGCATCTACCGCTATGCCGAGACCCTGCTCAACGCCGCCGAGCTGCTGCTCCAGACGGGTGGCAGCGCTGCCGAGGCTGCCGGCTATGTGAACGAAGTCCGCACACGTGCCGGTCTGCCCGCCCTGAACAGCGTCACCATCGACGACATCTTCACCGAGCGCCACCTGGAGTTCTGCGGCGAGGGCAAGCGCTACTTCGACCTCGTCCGTGCCGAGGGCATCAGCGGAGCCACGCAGAAAGCCAGCACCGTACTCGTGCCCGACAGCTATGGCTATCGCACCAACTCCTGGACACCCAGCAAGAAGCACATTCCTCTGGCCCAGAGTGAGCTCGACGCCGATCCCACGCTGAAGCAGAACAACTATTGATTTTTCAACAACGAATTAAACGAATTTCACGAATTATGAAAACCAAGAATATAAAACTATTTCTCGCCAGCTGTCTGGTATGTTGCGCTACTAGTGCAACCTTTACGGGCTGCTCTCCCGAAGAGTTTGAAGGCGCCGACCCCAATGGCATACCTACCATCAGCGGCACCGACTTCCAGATGACCGTCGACCAGGAGACCAACCAGATGACAGCTACTTTCAACCCGCAGGCCGGTGTCTATCCTATCTGGATTCTCGACGGGACGACCTATTCCAGCCTCTATGAGGTGGGCTACAAGAACGACGAGGCCGGCGCCCACACCATCGAGCTGAAGCTGGGCAACCGCAACGGCATCAGCCAGGCCGGCGTGAAGAAAGACTACGCCTTCAACGAGACAAAGGTAGACTACACCGCCGACTTCCGCCGCATCACCGGCAAGGAGTGGCGCATCGACAACAAGGAGCAGGGACACATGGGCTGCGGCGAGGCTGGCACCGACGGTGCCGGCTGGTGGTCGGCAGCTCCCGACGACAAGAAAGCCTTCGGCGTCTACGACGACCGCATCACCTTCACTGCCGACAACCGCAAGGGAGGCTCCTATACCTACAGTGCCGGTGCCGACGGCCTGACCTACGTCAACAAAGAGACGAAGTGGGCCAATGGCGCCGCAGAAGACCCCGATGTGGCACTGGGCAACCAGACCGCAACATGGAGCTTCGAGGAGCTGGACTGGACGGACAAGGATGGCAACACCAGCAGGCAGCGCTACATCCGCCTGTCGGCCAACACCCTGTTCCCCTATGTCTCCAGCGATGCCCAGTACGAGAATCCGCTGTTCCGCGTCGAGCAGCTGACGGCCAACAAGATGGTGCTCGTCTACGACAAGCCCGACCGCAGCATTGCCTGGCGATTCATCCTCACCAGCAAGGAAGGCGAGAAGGAATGGGAAGGTTTCGACCCGAACAGCCAGTTCAACCTCTGGAAGGGCATCACCCCGACCATGTCGTTCTACTACAATCCTGATCCGGGGTGGGGCAACGAGCAGACACCGCTCTTCGAGAGCCTCTTCAAGATGGGCGACAACGACTACAGCATCACCGTGCCCCAGGAGTGCTTCTCCGAGTGGCAGGCACAGGTGCACTTCCACACCAGCCTGCAGACCTCTGCAGCCACCAGCTACGACTTCTCCTGCGTCTTCAACAGCGACCGCGACATCGACGGCGTGGTGGTGAAGCTCACCAACGAGGACGACTCCGAGGCCATCATCGACGAGCACGGCGTCAACCTGAAGGCCGGCCAGGACTACATCTTCTGGGTAAGCAACGTGCCGGGCAAGGATCTCAATCCCGTGAAGCTCGTCTTCGACTTCGGCCATGCTACCGGCGAGACGAACATCAACGTGACCGGCATCGTGCTGAAAGACCATGCCAACGACGACGGCACCGTGCCGCCCGACAACAATGGCGACAATCCTGACAATCCCGACGTTCCTACGATGGACTGGGACTATGAGAGCAGCGCCAACCTCTGGAAGGCTGTCGACGACGGCACGCTCTTCGATGCCTTCGGCTACTGGTTTGCCGACAACAGCTGGACACAGATTCCCAACGACGAGGCTACCCACAGCGGCGACACCTACGAGATTACCCTTCCCGAGGGTATGGGCGGCTCGCAGTGGCAGGGACAGTTCCACATCGACACCAAGCTCACCGCCAGCGCAGCAAAGGCATACAATTTCTACATGGTGATGGAGGCCGACAACGACTGCCCGCAGGTGACCATCAAGCTGACCGACGCTGGCGACACCAACTTCTTCTGCGAGGGTCGTCACGACATCAAGGCCGACGAACCCTTCATCTTCAAACTGACGGGAGCTACCCTGAAGGAGGGCCTCGACGCTTCTGCCATCCGCCTGTTCTTCGACTTCGGCGGCTCGCCTGCCGGCACCCACGTCAAGATCAGCAAAATCTACTTTGAGGAGGCTGTGGTTTTGAACTACGACGATGCCGCCAACCTCTGGAAGGCTGTCGACGACGGCAGCGTAAGCAGTACGTTCGGCTACTGGTTTGCCAACGACAGCTGGACGGAGATAGCCCATAACGACTGCACACACAGCGGCGACACCTACGAGATTGTGCTTCCCGAGGGAATGGGCGGCTCGCAGTGGCAGGGCCAGTTCCACATCGACACCGACCTTACGGCCAGCGCTACGAAGCAATTCCACTTCCAGCTGGTGATGGAGGCTGACAACGACTGTCCGGGTGTAACCATCAAGCTCACCGACGCCGGCGACACCAACTTCTTCTGCGAAGGGCGTCACGACATCAAGGCCGACGAGCCATACGTCTACACGCTGAAGAATGCCACGCTGAAAGAGGGTGCCGACGCCTCTGCCATCCGCCTGTTCTTCGACTTCGGAGGCTCCCCCGCCGGCACGAAGGTGAAAATCAGCAAGATTGTCTTCAAAGAAGCCTGATAAAAAGAAAAAGGTAAAAAAAGTAAAAAAGCAAAAATGAAGAAGCTCATGCTAAGTTCTTTCATGCTCTCTCTCGCCGTAGCCCTCACGGGCTGCGGGGGGAGCGACGATAACGACGACCAGCAGCCTGCTGCTGTGACCATCACCTTATCGCAGGAGAGCATCAACGCTCCTGCCGTGGGTGGCAGCTATACTGTCAGCGTCACCACGACGGGCAAGGAATGGGGCGCCTACGCCGACCAGGACTTCATCACCGTTGACGCGAAGAACACGGTGGGGCAGTCGGGCACAGTGACGCTGACCGTCCCTGCCAATCCGACGACCAGTACCCGAACGGCCACCGTCACCGTCATGTCGGGCAATGCCCGGAAGACCATCAGCGTCACGCAGGAGGCCGCCGCACAGTCGGCCTATAACGCCCCTGAAGGCTACACCCTCGTCTGGCAAGACGAGTTCAACAAGGGCTCTGAGCTGAACGCTGCCGACTGGACGCACGAGGTGCAGAAATCGGGCTGGGTGAACAACGAGCTGCAGAACTACGTCAACCACAAGACACCCGAGGGCAGCCTCGTCACCGAAGTGCGGGGCGGCAAGCTGCGCATCACCGCCCTGAAGGAGAACGGCAAGGTCTACTCCGGCCGTGTCTATGCGAAGGTGAAGCAGGGCTGGACCTACGGCTACATCGAGGCCTCGATCAAGCTGCCGAAGGGCAAGGGCACATGGCCAGCCTTCTGGATGATGCCCGTGAACTTCCGCTCATGGCCTGCCGACGGCGAGATAGACATCATGGAGGAGGTGGGATACCGGCCCGACTACGTGTCGTCGAGCCTCCACGCCAATGCCCATGTGCACAGCAACGGCACGCAGGTCACACACGAGATGCTCTGCAAGGGAGCCGAGGAAGACTTCCATACCTACGCCATCCTCTGGACGGCGAAGAACATCACCACCTTCGTCGACGGGAAGGTGCAGCTGAGCTATGACAACCGTGGCCTGGGACGCAACGACTGGCCCTACGACGACCCCTTCTACGTCATCTTCAACCTCGCTTGGGGTGGCGACTGGGGCGGACAGCAGGGCGTGGACGAGAGTGCCCTCCCCGCCACGATGGAGGTTGACTACGTACGTGTCTTCCAGAAGAAATAGAGAAAGATGAAGAAATCATTCCTCTACCTATTCGCTCTTTTGCTCGCTGCCTGCAATGCAGGCGGCGGGCAGAAGGAAGCAACGGGGTTCGTCACCATTCAAGGTCACGACCTGGTGAAGCCCAACGGCGAGAAGCTGTACATCAAGGGAACAAACCTTGGCAACTGGCTCAATCCCGAAGGCTACATGTTCGGATTCAGCCGCACTAATTCGGCCTGGATGATCGACCTGCTCTTCAAGGAGGCAGTGGGACCTGACCAGACTGCCGAATTCTGGCAGCAGTTTAAGGACAACTATGTCACTAAGGCCGACATCGACTTCATCGCCAGTCAGGGCGCCAACACCATCCGCCTGCCGTTCAACTATAAGCTCTTCACCGACGAAGACTATATGGGGCAGACGGGCCGGAAAGACGGCTACGAGCGCATCGACTCCGTGGTAAGCTGGTGCAAGGCCAACGGCCTATGGCTGATTCTCGACATGCACGACTGCCCCGGCGGGCAGACGGGCGACAACATCGACGATGGCTATGGCTACCCCTGGCTCTTCGAGAGCGAACAGAGCCAGCAGCTGTTCTGCGACATCTGGCGAGAGATAGCCAGTCGCTATCAAAACGAGCCCGCCATCCTGGGCTACGAGCTGATGAACGAGCCCATCGCTCATTACTTTGCCAACAGAGACTCGCTCTACCAGCTGCTACAGCCGCTCTACAAGCGCTGCGTCAGCACCATACGAGAGGTCGACCAGAACCACATCATCCTCTTGGGAGGCGCCCACTGGAACAGCTTCTTCTGGATGCTCGACGACACCAGCTACGACGACAAGCTGATGTACACCTGCCACCGTTATGGCGGGCCCGCCACCAAGGAGGCCATCACCCACTATATCCACTTCCGCGACTCCATCAACCGGCCCATGTATATGGGAGAGTTCGGCCATAACACCGACGAGTGGCAGCGCGACTTCGTACGTGTGCTCAAGGAGGCGAATATCGGCTATACGTTCTGGCCATACAAGAAGGTGGACGGCTCATGCATGATGGGCATCCAGCGCCCCGAGGGGTGGAACAGCTTGGTGGTCAGCTACTCCGAGACCTCGCGCAACACTTATCAGGAGTGGCGTGAAGCCCGTCCCGACCAGACCCTTTTCCGCCAGCTGCTGATGCAGTTTGCAGAGAACTGCCGCTTCGAGAACTGCGTCACCCAGGAGGATTATATCCAAAGCATGGGAATGAAGTAATATTATTTTCTCGCGCGCGCGTAATGCGCGCGCGAGAAAAACGCGCTACAAGAGCTACTTTGACACTAAATAATCTAATTTCCAAATCGTTACCTATAGCTACAGCACTCTTTTTGGCGCTACTCTGGTAGCTACAGAGGTGGTATTGACAAATACTGCCGCCGTTTGGGAAAACACCAACGCCGTATAGAAAAATACTAACGCCGTTTGAAAAAATACTGCCGCCGTTCAGAAAAATACTGCCGCCGTTTGGAAAAATACTAACGCTATTTTTTCGTCCCAAGGCTTGGGACAAATCCTATGTCTATGGTTTTTCGGCATCAACCTATGTAGCTACAATGGTAGCTCCTATTTGCGTTTTGTAGCTACAGGCAACAGCCTATAATCCAAAAGATTAACCCCCAATGTAGCGCTTGTAGCGCGAAAAAAGTGCTTTTTGTTTATTATAGTAGAAACTAGTCCTACGGGGCAAGGATTTCTTCTTCCGTAAAGCCCGTATTTCTGGTAATGTCTGCAATGCTCATGCCTTCAGCCGTCATGTTGCGGGCTGTCTCGGCAAAGCCCTCGGCATGCCCGTCAGCAACACCCTTAATATATTGGCATTCCATCACGGCCACGGTGTCGCGGTACTTGCGCAGGTTCTCGTCGTAGGCCTGCCGCTCCTGCTGGTTCAGTGAGGCCACGTCGGCTATGCTGGCCAGCTTCTGGAACACGGCCTCCTGGGCCATCCAGGGCATTCTCTTCAATACATCCATATTCTTTATCAATCAAAGTATAAAATGCAATGATACAGCAGCTGACCCAGGAATTCTCCGGCGGTAGCCGCTCCCCTCCCCTTGAGGGGAGCGGCTACCGCCGGAAAAGTAAAATCAGGTCAACTGCTATATTGTTACCATTCATTTTGCAGGAAAAGAGTCCCATTGCGTTCTGGGAACAGGAGCCAGCCTTTTAGGTAACTGTCTTCACTATGCTGGAGCACTTCCTTAAAATTCCTAACCACTGTCTTGTCAAGAGGCAGCGCATCTTCACCATCCCATCCTTGTTCATAGTCCTGAAAGTCAGATAGACTCTCTAGCAGTTCGGTATATTCCTTCCCATGAGCCATTGCTGTGGACTTAATACGCATCACGTTGCAAAAAAACAATATTTCCATGAAACCACCAAATTTTTCTGAAAAAACGGTAGAAAATTTGGCGGTTCGGGAAACAATGAGTAACTTTGTGGCGTGAAAACAAGGAAAAAGAAAGCTATTTACGCTATGCGATGATTTGGTCTATTTACAAACTAAAGATAAAATTATGGGGCAGTATTTAACCATTGGCATTGCCACTATGATTTCTGTCGAAAAGGACAGAGCCAGAAGACAGGCATCGGCAACTCCTGAGAGAATAAAAGAGGCTCTGGAAGAGCATTACAACAGTAGGGGTATATACACTGTGGAGGAGAATGAGTACAGTGTATATCTGTCACTGCGTCCAGAGGTTGCAGAAGCGGAGCTGGTAGCAATGCTTGAGGACTTCTACAAAATGCGCTATCCCGGGAAAAACGCTTACGTTGAAAAGGTCATGCAGGCTATCAGAAGCGCGACGAAATGGGACGAGTGGCTAACTATTGCCGAAGAGAAACGGTATGAGTATTTTCAATATGACGAGTATGTAGTCAGGTCTACTCCTTGCGAGGGAGGCTGGATGGATTCTGTTTCTACTAATATCAAACAAATTATCCTCAGCATCGACGGTAAAATTCTAATGGAGTGTTACGGCAGCCTATTCAACTTCTTCACCAGCCTCATCAGAGGGAAGCTCTCAAAATACGCACTGGCCGAAAGTCTGCAGGTTAATATTTCCGGATGAACGGATGGTATTGGCAGATTCAGGACGAATTTCGGGGGTTAAAGAACTAAAGTGAAACGGAGCACCACTACATCTCCATCATGTCGTAAAACATCAGGCGTGTGTGTTCGTCTTCGTCCTTCTTCGTTAGATGAACGAAGACGTTCTTCTCGTAGAAAGGCACAGCAGAAAGGTAGGCATCCACGGTGATGTATCGGAAAGCAGAGTGGGAGATAGCTGCGAAACTGCTTGTCCTTGGGATAGTTCGTTTTCCTGCAAATCCGTTTTGAAGAGGAGCGGCGCGCAAAAACAGCGGGACAGACGCCGGGCAAAGCCCCAGAGCATCCGTTCCGCTGTTAATGGTAGATTCGGGACAGCAACCTAACTACAGTCAGGCTAGTAACCCTTCCGATTGCAAGATAGAAATCTTATAGGGCGAGGATGTCTTCCTCAGCCAGGCCTGTATATCTGGCAATGTCGGCTACGCTCATGCCGCCAGCCTTCATGTTGCGGGCCGTCTCTGCACGACCCTCGGCAAGGCCTTCTACACGACCCTTGGCATGTCCATCTGCAACACCCTTAATATATTGGCTTTCCATCACGGCCACGGTGTCGCGGTACTTGCGCAGGTTCTCGTCGTAGGCCTGACGCTCCTGTTTATTAAGCGAGGCCACGTCGGCTATGCTTGCCAGTTTCTGGAACACGGCCTCCTGGGCCATCCAGGGCATTCTCTTCAATACATCCATATTCTTCAGTACATAAATCATTTTCTCGAATATCGTCACGCACTCGCCGGTCTCCTTCGTGAAGTAGGGCAGCTGTAGGAATATCAGCCGCAGCTTGTCGCTGAAGGGGGTCTTGCGGCGAAGGTCCATCAGCCCCACATCGGTGCGGAAGTCGGGGGAGATGTCGGACAGCATGAAGTTCAGGAAGGCAATCAGGTAGACCGCCTTCACGTCGGAGTAGTGCCAATTAGGCCCCGGCTCACCCTGACGCGATACAGAGCGCGCCAGGTAGTAGATGCTGCGGTTCTTGAAGTACGACTGGTAGCAGTTCTGCATCTCCACGATGATGCGCTCGCCAGTTGACGTCTCACAGTAGATGTCATAAATGAGCGACTTGTCGTCGACCGCCTCGCCCGGCTGCTCCTTGTCGAGGAACGTCAGGTCGAGGATGCGGTGCTCGCCCTCCAGCAGACTGTTGAGGAAGGTGATGAGCACTGGCTTCGAGACCTCCTGACCGAAGATGCGCTTGAAACCGATATCCGTAAACGGGTTGATGAACTTGCTCATGTCGCAACAGATAAATTGTAGGCTACAAAGTTACGAAGAAAAGATGAAAGGACAAAATTTTAAAGCAAAAAACTAATAGAAGAACCATTAGAGGCAGAGATCGCCTATACTTCTGACTTAGGGTACCCTATCTATTTGTACCCCAAAACGCATGCCCAACGTAGGGACTGCCCTTGTGTCTCTCCGCATTGTAGACCTCTTGCGGAAGGGCACAAAATCTGTCCCTGGGAGGGGAGGAAATGCGACTGCCCCCAAAAAGCCTGAGCAAAATATTTGTAAAGCTTCGGCCTCCCACCCGATGAAGGGGAGGAAGGCCGAGAAGGGAAAATTTGATAGTGTGTCCTAGTTAACTTCCTGGCTGCCGTCGCCTAGGCCACCGTATTCAAGATCATCATAACCTTGACCACCATGAACACCAGTACTAGTACTGGTCATCAGAAACTGAGTCATCTGGGCGGTAACTATCCGAGTTGCGGGTTCCATAATAAAACATGGGAACAAATGCCGGGCAAAGCCCGGAGCATCTGTTCCCCTAGTATTGATTGTGGATTGTAGAGCCTGGAGAAGCTCATACTGTACACATACTAATCATTGCCCTCGATGCCAGTTCCTACACCTCCATAGTCGATATCATCAAAACCGTCACCACCATGAACACCAGTACTAGTACTGGTCATCAGAAACTGAGTCATCTGGGCTGTAACTACCCGTGTTGCGGGTTCCAAATATGTCTTTTTCATACTTCTTACTAATTAAAAATGATTGATAATAAAATGCTATCTCTCTGACATTACTTCACGAAAACTTTCTTCCCGCTCTGGATATACACGCCCTTGCCTGGATTGTTTACGCGACGACCCTGCAAGTCATAGTATATACCGTCGTTTATTTCACGTCCAAGATTGTCAATATAAGTTGTCTCACCATCAATATTCAGCCCAATACGTGCAGCTGATTTGTTGTCAAGTGGATACTGAAAATGGAAATAACAGCGGAATCCCTTTGACACGTTAGAACCAGCAGAATAATAGAACTTACCATCACTTAAAAACAAATCATCTTCAGGTATAGTAGTACCAGCGACATAAGTACCAATAAATTGCTCATTGTCTACAACTACTGGTAAAAGAGAAGGTGTTACCTTAACTGCATCTAGCGTAAATGTGTTTATTGGATTAGAAACCTTGATGATGTAAGGATGATTCATAGCAATAGAGGTAGCACTTTTAAAATTAACAATGATTTCTGAGATAGGTAAAGTTTCGTCCTCAGGCAAATATTGAATTCCGTTAAAATCACCTAACTTCACTTCGCCAAAAACAGTTGCTAACTGTTCAGCAGACATATCAAAGGGAAAACAAACAGTACTCCATGTATTAGCTTTGATGGTACGATTTACACGGATATCTTTCGTCCCCCTTCCAGTACCGACAGGTTGTGTCGTGGAATTCTCATCGTAAATAACTCTATCCTCAACCGTTACTTTAAAAGAACCGTCAGGTAAGTCAACAGTTGCATCATTAATGGTAAATGCTGCATTTGTAACATTTACTGTCAATTCTCCTGTAGCAGTAGAAGCAGCTTCCAAGGTAATGTAAGCTAGAGTGCCTGATGTTCCATTTAAGGCAACACTCTCTTTACCGGCCAGGATTGAAAACGTATTAGATTCATCATCAAAAAAAACATTACTGAAGTCTTTGTTGGAATTATCCAAAACGTAATCTCCTGTGACAGTAATACCTTCTGGCACTTTTAGTGTGAAACCACAGGTTTTAACAGAGTTTGCCGTCTCACACTCATATTTCAGGGTAACAAGTGCTTTTCCCCCATTTTGAATGAAGACATTCCCTATAGATATTCCATTTGCTCCGTTTACACGAATTGCTGCAGCAAGGCATACTAGTGCTAAAACTAATAATTTTTTCATAGGTAATATTTGTTTAATTATACATATTTCTTTTATAGTTATTCAGGATCAGGAAGAACCACTTTTTCGGTCTCATCAGCGTCGTTTTTCATTCCGCGGGATGTTGCAAGACTAGCCCAATAGATTTTGAGTGCCAGATAAGCATCTGTTATGTCAATTTTATTATCATTTTGGGGATTAAGGTTTGCCACCCTGGGTTCAAAAATTGCTGGAGGATTATTCCAAGAGTATTTGAGTATATGATACGCATCAGTAATGTCCACAGCACCACTCTTGTTCACATCGCCCATTCTAGGTAATATATGCACCTTGAATGTGAGATCGCCAAGATTGTTGTCACTTACCGTATTGTTATTGATTGATATGACATCAATATTACTCAGCGTCACGTCAAACTCTGAATCGATATCATCCTTTGTAAATGACTGATCGGCACTGAGGTAGAAAGTCATCAAGGTGCCAGATGCTCCGGAGATACTAGCCGTGGGGCCATTGGTCTGATAATTTGCATCGTCATTAGTATTTGCGACAGGCATTGAGAACATCATACCTCTATCATACTCCAAAGTAGAATGCGACACTGCCGTGCCAACTCCTCCTTTTGGTCTGTCTCCATCCATGACAACAGAGAATTTCTCCGGCAAATCAAGTTTAAAAGCACACATCGGCTTTTGTAGTGTTGAATTGTCGAACTGAAAGTTTACAGTAACCATCGCCTCACCGCCAATAGGGACATAGACATCCTGAACGACAAGCTTGTCGGTCGCCATGGCGTAGCCCGTGCAGAATAGCATGGCTAAGCAAGTAAAGATCTTTTTCATTTTCATAATGTTTAATTTTAAATTGTTTATGATTACTTTCGTTATAATTCGCGGTTTCTCGCTATTTCGGGGCAAAGTTACGAAGAATTTTCCAAACCACCAAGAAAAATACTGGAAATTTTTAATATTTCTTTTGTTTTTCTTGTCACGGCGTGAGGAGGTCGACGTCAATGCCGGGGGATTTTTGCCTGCGGCACCACGCAAATATGCATGAATGGCACGTGAATGGGCGTGAATGCTACGCGAAGGACGTTATGAGGCATGCAAAAACTACATGAAAGCCTTTACGAGTAAAGGTCATTATTTCCATGTGCGTTCATTTGTGCATCCCGTTTATCCTCAAAGTGGAACCATACTAAGAGGCTGACTCCAAAGCCAACCACGATGATAAGTGCTGCGATAATTGCTGCCATAGTTATTTTCCTCCTTTTGCTGTTTTGTCCCTATGACGTTGGCGGTTTCTTTCCCGTCTGTCTTCCTCGTCCTTACCCTTGCGCATCAATATGCCTCCAAAAAGAAGACACAACAGCATTATAAGTGACGAACCGACGATAATGCCTGTTTGGCTCATCCCCTCTATCATGGCTGTGAGGAGCATAGCCGTGAGCACGTACTTGGCCACATCAAGGAACCATTTTCCAAATTCTTGTTTGATATTCACGATGCAAAGTTATACAAAATGATGCAATTGTGCAAAGAAAAAACGTAATTATTTATAATTATTTATTTTTTTCCTGCTTATCTTTTCTTTTCCTTGTCACAGCGTGAGGGGGCGGCCTCAATGCCTGGGGATTTTTGCCTGCGGCGCTACGCGTAATCGGCTTACCGCTTCGCTCGTCGAAGAATATTCACGAATGGCCCGTGAATGACCATAAATGCTTCGCGGAGGAAGGAATGCGGCTATGTATATGGCTGGCAAGACGACACGGAAGCCTCAAGCTCACAGGTACGCCTTTACTTCTTCTACTGTGAGGTGCAGTTGTGCCGCTATGTCTTCGGCAGAGAGGTCCAGTTTGCTGAATGCCTGTATGGAAGTACGGATAAGGGCATCCTTCTGCTCAAGCTGGGCATCCTTCTGCTCGAGCTGGGCATCCTTCTGCTCAAGCTGGGCATCCTTCTGCTCAAGCTGGGCATCCTTCTGCTCAAGCTGGGCATCCTTCTGCTCAAGCTGGGCATCCTTCTGCTCGAGTTCAGCTTCCTTCTGCTTTATTTGAACATTTTTATTCGCTAATTCCAGGTCCAAAAGCATGATTTCAGTATACCGTTTCTCTATGACAGAGAAGAACTCGTCCTCCACCATCATTTCTCGACGCAGCTCGGCATCTGCGGCAGCGGTCTGGAGGCGCCTGACGATATACTCCATGTCCCTGTCACCGTCATAAGCACCGTCCTGCAGACAGATCACCTGTCCGTTCAGCTTGTCCTTGCGTGTCTGGTCGAAGATACTCAGCACCTTGTACAGCCGGCTGTTCACCTTTCCTGATAATAGTGGTATCTGCACGACGATGCTGTCGTGCGTCAGACTGTCGACAAAGGGGTCGGGCAGCCCTTGTATCACCTTGTGGCCGAGATAATCCTCTGCCTGGTGATGTACATAAAGCACCGGTTCCTCTATCTGTCCCACACGATGGCCCAACAGATAGACAGCCACCATGGGCAACGCATAGCCGTCGGCAGTCATGTTCTCCGGATTACTGTACTGAGTGCCCAGATACTGGCGGAAGCGCAATGTCTCCGTTTCCAGCCATGTCTTCTGCAGCTCTATAAGGATGACCTGCACGCTGCCGTCGTCCTTTCGCACCTTGGCAGCGAAGTCGATGCGGAAGACCGACAGTGTGTCGCGTTGCTTATTGGTGTACTCATGGGGTCGCAGCTCCACTTCCAGCACTTCCTTCTGAAGGAGGGCCGAGAGAATGGTGCGTGCCACTCGGTTGTCTTCCATGAGGTATTTGAAGACAACGTCGTAAATGGGGTTGGCTACGGTAAGCATATAGATATTGTTATAAAAATCAATGAATGCTAAAGAAGTGAAAGCCTAGAGGCGGTTGATGTATTTCTTCAGTTCGAAGGCCCAGACGCGGTAGCCCTGCTCGGTGAGGTGCAGGCCGTCGCCGCTGAGTTCGGCGCGGAGCTGGTTGCTCCGCCCGCGCGTCATATGGTGGAAGATGTCCACGAAGACGAGGTCGTGGGTCTCGCAGTATGCCTTGATAAGCATGTTGGCGAAGGGGATGTCGTCGGTGCGCCCCGCCAGCGTTTTCCACCGTCCGCCAGTCTCGTCGATGGGCAGGATGCTCTCCACGAAGAGCTGCGTGCCGGGAGCCTCTGCGCGAATGCGGTCGATGAGTGTGATGACATGCTGTGCCACCTGCTCGGCGGTAGTGTTTCCCACCATGTCGTTGATACCCGCCATGAGGAAGATGGCCTTGGGACGATAGGGAGTTATCTGGTAGAGGCGGTCGGCCATGCCTACGGTGTTGTCGCCGATGATGCCTCGGTTCACTATTCTGCGGGTGGTGCCTATGCGCTGCTGCCAGTCTTTGCCGTTCTCGGTGAGGCTGTTGCCCAGCATGACGACGGTGGTGCTGTCGATGCCGCCCTCGCGCTCAAACTGGGCAATGCGCTGCTGGTGGTGATTGCCGCCAGTATGACGCACAGCGCGGCGCGGCGTGGCGCGGCGGCGGGTGGTGCGGCGGCGCTGGGCAGCAACATCGTCGCAGCAAAGAGCGACGAGCAGGATGATGGCAAGAAGCCGACAGAGACTATACTTCAAGCTTTAATCTTTTGATTATCAAACCTTTAATACTGCTCCTTATCCAACCTTTAATACTGCTCCAGCAGGCGGATGCGCTCTTCGGTGCTGGGGTGGGTGCTGAAGAGGTGGTTGAAGAAACCGGAGATACTGCTGCCACTGAGTGCCTGCGGGTGGATGATGTACATCTGGGCGATGTCGTCGCGCCCCACATCCTGCAGGCCGGGGTCGCCGGAAATCTTCCGAAGGGCGGATGCCAAGGCCAGCGGATTGCCACACAGCTCAGCGCCGCCGGCATCGGCCATGAACTCGCGCTTGCGGGAGATGGCGAAGCGGGTGAGCAGCGTGAAGAAGTAGGCGATGGCGGCGCAGACCACACCGATGAGCATCACGACGGCCACGCTGAGGCCGTTGCCCTTGTCGTTACTGCTGCGACGGCTGCCTCCTCCCCAGACGAAGTTGTTCCACAGCATGCGCACCAGAATGGTCATCACGGTGCTGATGATTCCCACGAAGACAATGCTGGTGATGAGCAGGCGCGTGTCCTTGTTGCGGATATGTGTCAGCTCATGTCCGATGACCCCCGCCAGCTCGTCGTCGTTGAGGCGGTCCATCAGCCCGGTGGTCACGGTGACGGTGTAGGTCTTCTCGTCGATGCCCGAGGCAAAGGCGTTCAGCTGCGGGTCGTCAACAATATTAATCTGCGGCATGGGCATGCCACAGGCCATGGTGAGGTTCTCCACAATATTATATATACGCGGGTTGTCGCGGCGCATCAGCGGCTCTGCCTTTACGGCGTGGCGAATCATCGACGTGTTGGAGAAGTAGGCAATGACAAACCAGATGGCCACAGCACCAATGACCCAAGGCACGACATGCATGAACGAGACGTTCACGGCATCGGCATCGAGGAAGTTCTGCTGATAGCCATACTCATCGTAGCCGCTGGAGTTGCCGAAGTAGTTCAAGGCGGCCATGAAGAGCCACACCGCTCCAAGCAGGATGGCAGGAAACCCCAGCAGCAACAGCACGCTGAGCGTGTTGTTGCGCTGGATGAGTGAGTGCATTCCTACGTACTTCATGAGCGCTTAGAACTTAATCTCGGGAGCCTTCTCCATGTTGGCGCGCTCTTCACGTGGCACTTCGAACATGGGTTCCTTCTGGAAGCCGAACATGCCGGCGAGGATGTTCGACGGGAAGGTCTGCACCTTGTTGTTCAGCTCGCGGGTGGCGGTGTTGAAGTAGCGGCGTGTAGCAGCCAGTTTGTTCTCGATGTCGCTAATCTCCTCTTGCAGCTGGAGGAAGTTCTGGTTGGCCTTCAGGTCGGGATATGCCTCCAGTGAGACCTTCAGTCCTGCCAATGCGCTGGAGAGCTGGTTCTCGGCCTGAATCTTGTCGTTGATGCCGGTGGCGCTCATGGCTGCGGCACGAGCCTCCGTGACACGGGTCAGCAGTTCTTTCTCATGCTGGGCATAGCCTTTCACCGTGGCGACGAGCTGCGGGATGAGGTCATGACGCTGCTTGAGCTGCACGTCAATGTTTGCAAAAGCGTTCTCGCGGTTGTTGCGGAGCTTCACCAGAGTGTTGTAGATGCTGATGCACATCAGCACAAGCAGTACGATGACTGCCACGATGATAATAATTGCTGTCATAATGTTATACTTTTAAGGGGTTATACATTCTTTTTCCCTGCAAATATAATGCTAAAGTTCCGTACTGCCAAAGTATTTAAGTTTTTTTTCAAAAAATCCGGTCGCAGGAGCTTTTATAGCCTGCAACCGGACTTGTATGGATTCAAATTAAGCAATCTCTTTTGCCTATTTCATACGACGCAGCACTTTCTTGTAGTAACGGTCGGTAGCCCTTGTGCTGTAGTTGGGACCTCCGTTCCAGGTGCGAATCGCTTTCTCTACGTTATTCGCCTTGTTGTACTGCGACTGAATCAGAAGGAACATCTCTTTCGACTTGTCCACATCATAGCGGTCGGCCATGGTGTATCGCTTGTCACTTCCCCTCGACTTGAGGATATTGTTGCACTCGCGTACGAGGATGGGGGTGATTTGCATCACGCCTACTGAGTTCCCACTCACGGCGTTGGGATTTCCTTCGCTCTCTACCAGGATGATGGCCTCCATCACGGGGGTCCAGTCAAACTGTTCTGAGTTGTCTTTCTCGTTGGCAGCCCCGGCATATAGGGGCATCAGGGTCAGAATCGACAAGCTCAGACAAACATGCTTCACTAATCTTTTCATATGCTCTTTATCATTTAGTGGGGCTTTGCCAGGGCCCTCGTTTTCTATGCTTTCTATCTCCACACTCGTCACGAGCCCGGAGGGTGTTCCCTGAAAACGGCTGCAAAGGTACGAAAGATTTTTCGGCCAGCAGTTATATTTCTTTACTTTTGTGCGCGCACAGCAATTTTTTCTTGACCTATGTCAATTACAGCTGGCTTTCGCCCTCGATATACTGCGACATGAAGAGGTGACTGCCGTCCCAGACGACGTAGCTGAAATGGCTAATCCAGTCGCCCAAAATAATGACGCGTGCCTTGTGGGTGAGCTGCTTGTCTACCTCGATGTGGCGATGGCCGAAGATGAAGTAGTCTACGTTGGAATGGTACTGTATATACTTCTTCGTGAAGAGGATGAGGTGCTCCTGGTCCTCACCCATGTAGGCCGGTTCCTCGCCGTCGGGACGTTTCATGCGCGAATGCTTGGCCCAGGTCTGTCCGAACCAGACGCCCCATCGGGGATGAACGGCCGAGAAAGCCCATTGGCACACTCTGTTGTGGAACATCCAGCGGATGAACTTGAAGCGCTTGTCGGGGTCGCCCAGACCGTCGCCATGGGCCAGGAAGAATATCTTTCCGTAGATCTCGGTGGTGAGGGGCTGCTTGTGGAGGATGACGCCACATTCCCGCTCCAGGTAGTCGTAGGCCCAGATGTCGTGGTTGCCGGTGAAATAGTGCACCTCCACGCCCATGTCTGTCAGCTCCGACAGCTTGCCGAGGAAGCGGGTGTAGCCGCGCGGCACCACATACTTGTATTCGTACCAGAAGTCGAACATGTCGCCCAGCAGATAGACGGCCGCCGCCTTCTCCTTGATGCTGTCGAGGAAGCGCACCAGACGACGCTCTTGCATGCGCTGGTGAGGAATGGCCCAGGAGCCGAGGTGGGCATCACTTAAAAAATAAATATTTTTCATAACTGAGAATTGAGAATTGAAAACTGAGAGGTATGATTAGATTTGCTCATTAGACTTAGATTTGATGTTTTAACTTCAGGGTCTTGATGGAACTGACAAGTATCTTCACAAGCTCCTCAGCATCATTGTATATAGATTGGAATTCCTTATCATTAATATATCCTCCTTGGTGTAAGCTTTTAATCCAAAAAAGAGTTTCGTCTGCTTCTTTAAGTGCAATATTCAGTTTGTGTATGAAATCGGCTGTGCTTTGAGCGTTCCTGCTCTCTGCCACATTGGCACCGATGCTGGTTCCACATCGATAGACCTGCTTTGAGGCAACATGTTCACCTTTCACTTGAGTGAGATACTGATACATCTTGATGATTCTTCCGGCAAATGCCTCCGTTTTACCTAACAACAAACTTCTCTCCCGTTTCATATAACATGACGATAGTTACTAATCATACCTCTCAGTTCTCAACTCTCAGTTCTCAGTTAATCGAACCCCAGTTCCACCCGTGCTTCCTCACTCATCATGCTCTGGTCCCAGGCGGGCTCGAAGACCAGGTTGACGTTGCACGACGTGATGCCCTCGACGCTCTCCACCTTCGTGCGTACATCTTCTAATATATAGTCGGCGGCAGGACAGTTGGGAGCGGTGAAGGTCATGTCGAGGTCGACAGTGCAGTCGTCGTGGACATCGATTTTGTAAATCATTCCCAGCTCGTAGATGTCAACTGGGATTTCGGGGTCGTAGACTGTCTTCAGCACATCCACGATGCGCTCTTCCAGTCTGGTTCTTTCTTCTTGTGTCATTTTGTTCATAGCTATATTTTTCCTGTTTCGTGGTATGAATAGTACTGGCCGTCGGTGATGATGACATGGTCCATGAAGTGGATGCGCATCACTTCGCAGGCCCGCCTGATGCTCTGCGTCAGCGTGTCGTCAGCCTTGCTGGGAGTGAGGCTGCCGCTGGGGTGGTTGTGACAGACCACCAAGATGGTGGCATTGGCCAGCACGGCCTCGCGAATGATGATTCGCACGTCGACGCTCACCTCGCTGATGCCGCCGTGGGCTATCTTCACGGGTTTGATGAGCTTATGGTTCTGGTTAAGCAGCAACGCCCAGAACTCCTCGGTGTCCAGATCCTGCATCTTGGGGTGCATGTAGTGATAGACCTTCGTGGCTGAGCTGATGTCGGGACGCTCTTCGGGAGACCCTGCCTGGCGGCGCTTGCCCAGCTCACAGGCGGCGAGGATGGTGATGGCCTTGGCCGGCCCCACGCCATTGTAGCGGCAAAGGTCGGTGATGGTCATCTTGCCCAGCGTGTTCAGATTGTTCTTACAACCGTTCAGGATGCGCTTCATCAGCGACACGGCATCCTCTTTCGGAGAGCCTGAACCCACGAGGATGGCCAGCAGCTCGGCATCGCTCAGTGCCTGCGGACCCAGCCGCTCAAGTTTCTCTCGCGGCCGGTCTTCTTCTGCCCATTGATTAATATTTAGTTTTTCGCTCATTTGTAAAAAGAATTCTCAAACGCGGTGAACTCGTCTTGTTTCAGCACACAGCGTTTCCACCAGGCCACGATGAAGCCCAGGCCGTAGCCCATGAGCTGGACGAAGGCGGCAGGCACAGAGAGCAGACCCACCCAGAGGCTGCGGTTGCGGATGCTGGAGTCAATGAAGATGATGAGCGAGTAGAGCAGCAGGGGAAGGAGGGCAAGCACGCAGAACACGAAGCCCACGCCCTGGTGCATGTTGTCGGTGGGGCGCAGCCCGTAAGCATCGAGCCACTCGCCGTAGCAATACATTGCAGCCCCGAGGCCGAAGAGCAGCAGACAACCGATGACTCCCAGCGTGAAGACCGTGGGCAGCAGGTGCACCAGCTTCAGCGTGCCGGGATGGCGTTTTGTCAGGTTGATGCGGGCAATGCCGCTGTTATATACCTGACGGAAGAACTTGCGGAAGTCGGTGCGCCGCTTGTGCCATACCCATGCCTCGGGAATGAGCGCCGTCTTGTAGCCGGCCTCCACAATGCGGTAGCTGAAGTCGATGTCCTCGCCGAAGCGCATCTTCGAGAATCCGCCCAGCTCACGGTAGACCTCGCGCCGTATGCCCATGTTGTAGGAACGGGGAAAGAACTTGTCGAGCGCTTTCTTTGCTCCCCCCGACTTATGAGAGGAGCCGCCACGGATTCCTCCCGTGGTGAAGAACGAGGTCATGGAGTAGCTGATGGCTTTCTGCACAGGCGTGAAGTCGGGATGTGCCGTGTCGGGGCCGCCCCAGGCGTCGCAGTAGCGTTTAGGGTCTAGCGTGGAGAATGGAGATTTGGCTACCGCGCCAGAAACCTGTGCGGGAGCAGGCTCTGAGCCTCCCACGCTACGCTCTACACTATAGAGATAGCCCTCCGGGAGCACCACGTCGGAGTCTAGCACGATAAGCCATTCGCCCTGCGCCCGCTCAGCACCGTAGTTGCGGCTCTGTCCCGGACCGCTGTTCTCCTTATAATAATAATGTAGGTCAAGGACAGCGGCAAACTTGTCGCAGACATCCTTGCAGGTTTTTACCGACCCATCCTCCACAATGACCACCTCAAAGTCCTTCAGCGTCTGGCGGGTCAGGCTCTCCAGCAGCTCATGCACTTCGTCGGGGCGGTTGAAGACGGGAACGATGATGGAATACTTCATAACTATTTTTGTTGAGTTGCAAGGTTACCGCCAGTCATTGTCGTCAACACCAGCCGTATCTCCTCCCACGACACGTCGGGAGGACAGAGGCTCTTGATGGGGGTGAGCCCCTGACTGGTACCCACCATGTCGATGACCTTCCTGATGGTTTCGAAGCGGTCGGACGGGATGACGGCCAAGGCGTCGACTTTCCCCTCTCCAGCCAGTTCTATCAGATGGTTCATGACAGTATTCACGCTGATGTTCCGCTCGGTGGCAATCTGTGCCGGAGTCTTTCCCTGGCTGTAGAGCCGCAGCGTCACTTCGGTGGTCTTTTCCTTCTTGGGTTTCAGTGCGCGCCGCAGCTTGCTGTCGTCGGCAGCTTCTAGCATGGCCATCTGGCGGTGCTTGAGATAGCCCTCCACCGTGAAGGCCTCTTCGGCCATCTGTTTGAGCAGGGTGACGTGGACATACCATTGCTGGCGCAGTTCAGGCAGCGCGTCTGCCAGCCGGCTCTGCGCCCGTTTGTTGTTCGACTTCACTTCGGCAGTCAGCTGTATGGCCTTTACCAACAGCGTGTCCAGGGTCTCGGCGAAATAGGCTCCGCTGCGTTTCACACGGTCGAGGAATGCCGTTTCACGAAGTCCTTCTATGGGCATGGTCTTTATTTTCTCCGTCCACTTGGCAGCTACGGCAATGACCTGCTGCTGCAGTCCGGCGTATGCCTGATTGTGGAGCTGCATCAGCGAGCTGTGGCTCCGCAAGAAGTATTCGGCCATGATGCGCACCATGCTGTCTTCGGCATAGAGCAAGGCACGGAAGTCGAAGAGCTGCATCAGCAGCTGGCGCTCGTACTCCTGACGGAGCACAGGCAGCATGGCGATGCTTTGGCGCGCGGCCTCCTCCTGCCGGCCGATATAGCTGTCCACACGCTGGTCGTTGATGACGGCCCTGGCCTCAATAGGCGCGGCCAACACCAGTCCCTCCAGAGTGCGGCATCGGCTCAGCGCCACATAGACCTGCCCCGGCGCAAACGACTGGTTGGCCTCGATGATGGCGCGGTCGAAGGTCAGGCCCTGGCTCTTGTGGATGGTGATGGCCCATGCCAGCCGCAGGGGATACTGGCGGAAGGTGCCCTGCACGTCGGCCACAATCTCGCGTGTCTCGGGATTCAGCGAATAACGGGCATTTTCCCACTCCAGCGGCTCCACGTCGATAGCTTTCTCGTCGCCCTCGCAGAGCACCGAAATTTTCTTCTCGTCGAGATAGGTCACCTGCCCGATGCGGCCGTTGTAGTAGCGGTGCTTGCCCGAGGGGTCGTTCTTGATGAACATGACCTGTGCCCCCAGCTTCAGCACCATCGTGTCGGCGGCAGGGTAGCTGTATTCGGGGAAGGTGCCGTCTATCTCCGCCTTGTACCAGAACACCTTGCCTTTCAGTTTCTGCAGTTCGGAGTCGTTGTAGTGGTTGGCCAGCTGGTTATGGGTGGTCAGGCGGATATAGCCATCGCCGGGACGGGGCACGAAGGCAGGCTGGCAGCGTGCATTCAGCTGTGCCAGCGTCGAGGCCGAAGGGTGGCCCTGGCGAATGTCATTGAGTATGGCAAGGAACGCGGAGTCCTGCTGACGGTAGACTTTGTCCAGCTGTATGGTGACGTAGTCGGTCTGCTGCAGGGCCTTCGAGCCGAAGAAATAGGGTGTGTCGTAGTAGTTCTTCAGCATTTTCTCGTCCTGGGGCGTGACCACCGGCGTGAGCTGTGCCAAATCGCCAATCATCAGCAGCTGCACGCCACCGAAGGGACGGTAGTGGTCCCGGTACTGGCGTAGCACGGCGTCGACAGCGTCGAGCAAGTCAGCCCTCACCATCGATATTTCGTCGATGATGAGGAGGTCGATGGAAGCGATGATCTGCCGTTTCTGCTTGCTGAAGTCAAACTTGTTTTCAGACTTGGCTCCCGGCACAAAGGGCGACAGTGGCAGCTGGAAGAAGGAATGGATGGTGACCCCGCCGGCATTGATGGCGGCCACACCAGTAGGAGCGACCACGATGGGGCGCTTGCGCGAGCGCTCCACCACGGTCTTTAGGAATGTGGTCTTACCGGTTCCAGCCTTCCCGGTAAGAAAGATGCTGCGCCCGGTGTTTTCTACAAATTCCCACGCCGTGCGCAGCTCATTGTTGCGTTCCACGAAAACAGACGGCAGTTCTTACTCCTTGGCGCGAGCCAGATAGGAACCGTCGCGGGTGTCAACCTGAATGAGGTCGCCTTCGTTGATGAACAGAGGCACGCGCACCTCGACGCCAGTCTCCAGCGTGGCGGGCTTCAGCGTATTGGTGGCAGTGTCACCCTTGATGCCAGGCTCGCTATGAGTGACGCGCAGGATGGTCTTCACGGGCATCTCGGCATAGAGGATGGTGCCGTCGGTGGTGTCGCTGACCACTTCCACGATGTCGCTCTCCTTCATGTACTCATGGCCGATGACCAGTTCGTTGTCGATGGGAATCTGCTCGAAGGTCTCCTGGTTCATGAAGATGCGTCCGCTGTTGTCCTCGTAGAGATACTGGTAGGGACGGCGCTCGATGATCACGTCCTCCAGCTTCTCGCCGATGTTGAAGCGGCGCTCCAGCACGCGGCCGTCGCTGACGTTCTTCAGTTTGATGATCATAATGGTGTTACCCTTACCCGGTTTGCGGTGCTGGAAATCGATGCAAACCCAAATGCCTCCGTCCATGCGGATGGCTGTTCCTTTCTTAATGTCTTGTGAGTTAATCATAACTTTTATACCTTAATAACTGATTTTACGCTGCAAAGGTACGAAAAAAAGTGAAAAGTGGAAAGTGAAAAGTGAAAAATTTCACAGGAAACTTGCGTAATTGAAAAGATTTGTGTAATTTTGCAGCCCGAAACTCGCATCTGTGCCTGTTTCAAAGAAAGAATAGCAATAATAAACAGAGTATAGAACAATGAAAAGAACATTTCAGCCTCACAACCGCCGCCGCGTGAACAAGCATGGATTCCGCGAGCGCATGGCCACGAAGAATGGACGTCGCGTGTTGGCTTCACGCCGCGCTAAAGGCCGCAAGAAGTTGAGCGTTTCCGACGAGCGTCATGGCAAATAAGCCCGCTGTCATTCGGAACGACCAATAAATGGGATGGTGATGCTCTGCAGAGCGCGCTGTCCCATTTGTTTTTTGCTAAAAAAGCCACGCCCCATGCGTTTTTGTGCCCGTTTTGTTTTGTTATTTGCACAAATTGCACTATCTTTGCAACATGAAAGAGAAAAAAGCATCTGGAAAGTTCTTCAGCTGGTACCTCTGGGCCAACCTGCTGGCCATGTTCGTGGTGGTGCTGCTGCTCATCATCGGGCTGAAGTGGTGGTTGCAGTCGTACACCCATCATGGCGAGGGGATAGCGGTGCCCGACCTCTATGGCATGGACTATCGCAGAGCCATGGAGCTTGCCGAAGAGCGAGGGCTGGAAATAACAGCCACCGACTCCACATACATCAAGGAGATGCCTGCCGGCTGTGTCGTCGTGCAGTCGCCTGCCAGAGGCATGGAGGTGAAGATGGGGCGCACCATCTATGTCACCATCAACTCGCTGACCATACCGCGCGTCAGGATTCCCGACCTCATCGACAACTGCAGCTACCGGGAGGCAGAGGCCAAGCTGCGCCAGCTGGAATTCCGGCTGCTGCCGCCGAAGCTCATCGACGGCGAGAAAGACTGGGTCTACGGCATACAGATGGACGGCCGCGACCTCAGGGCCGGCGACATGGTGGCCCGCGAGTCGCTGCTGACGCTGGTCATCGGAAACGGTGCTTACGGCGAGGAATTCGACAACGAATTCGGCGAGGACGAATTCATGGGCGAGGACGACGACTTTGACGCCGACCACCCCAGGGAGCCTGGCGACCTTGACGACTTCCTGATGGAAATCGTCAACGACGACGAATAAAGCATGTTCAGGAGATGAGCTACGAGGACGAGCTATTCGACGACGAGCTGGACGAGTTGTCCGACGAGTCACCAGCCGCTAGCGACCAGCAGCTTTACGAGCACCTGCGGCTGGAAGTTGACCGCGGACAGGTGCCCCTGCGCATCGACAAATACCTCACCGAGCACACGCAGCACTCCTCACGCAACCGCATCCAGCAGGCTGCCGAGGCCGGTTTCCTCTTCGTCAACGACAAACCTGTCAAGAGTAATTATAAGGTACGCGCGGGAGACGTCATCACGCTGATGCTCGACCGACCCCATTTCGACACGACCATCGTGCCCGAGGAGATGCCGCTCGACGTGCGCTACGAGGACGACGACCTGATGGTGGTCTACAAGCCCGCCGGGCTGGTGGTGCATCCTGGCTGCGGAAATTTCCACGGCACACTGGTGCATGCCATCGCCTGGCATCTGCGCAATCTGCCCTCCTACGACCCCAACGACCCGCAGGTGGGACTGGTGCACCGCATCGACAAGGACACCAGCGGCCTGCTCGTCGTGGCAAAGACGCCTGAGGCGAAGTCCGACCTGGGCAAGCAGTTCTTCCGCCACGACACCCACCGTTCGTATGTCGCCCTGGTCTGGGGCAACTTCGTCGAGGAGTCGGGCACCATCGAGGGGAACATCGGCCGCGACCCCCGCGACCGCCTGCGCATGGCAGTCTTCCCGCCAACTTCCGATACCGGCAAGCCTGCCGTCACCCACTACCGCGTGCTCGAGCGCTACGGCTACACCACGCTGGTGGAATGCCGCTTGGAGACGGGCCGCACCCACCAGATTCGTGCCCACATGAGCCACATCGGCCACCCGCTGTTTGCCGACGAGCGCTATGGCGGCAGCGAGATTCTGCGCGGAGAGCGCACCGCCTCCTATAAGGCATACATACAGAACTGTTTCAAGCTCTGCCCCCGCCAGGCGCTGCATGCGCAGACCCTGGGCTTCGTCCATCCGACGACCAGGCAGCAGATGGACTTCACCTCTCCACTGCCCGACGACCTTCAGGCACTGGTCGACAAATGGAGGGGAAGATTGAAAAACGATCATTGACATAAAGAAAGCTACACTATGAAACAACAACAGAAACGAACCGTCGCCATCGTCTGCGGCGGCGACAGCAGCGAGCACGACGTCTCGCTCCGTTCGGCCCAGGGACTTTACTCCTTCTTCGACAAGGAGCGCTACAACGTGTATATCGTGGAAATGAAAGGCACCGACTGGCAGGTGGACCTGCCCGACGGCACCACGTCGCGTGTGAAGATGCACGATTTCTCCTTCCGCGAGGACGGCAAGACACGCCACTTCGACTATGCCTACATCACCATCCACGGCACACCCGGCGAGAACGGCATCCTGCAGGGCTATTTTGAACTACTGAACATCCCCTATAGCACCAGCAACGTGCTGGTGGAGGCCATGACTTTCGACAAGTTCGTGCTCAACCAGTATCTGAAGGGCTTCGGCGTGCGCGTGGCCGAAAGCATGCTCGTGCGCCGAGGACAGGAGCGGCAGCTCGACGAGCAGCAGGTCGTGGAGACCATCGGCATGCCCTGCTTCGTGAAGCCTGCCAACGACGGCTCCAGCTTTGGCGTGACGAAAGTGAAGAAGCCCGACCAGCTGGCCGCAGCACTTCGCGTGGCCATGATGGAGAGCGACGAGGTGATGATAGAGTCGTTCCTTGAAGGCACAGAGATTACCGTCGGCTGCTACAAGACGAAGGACAAGCAGGTGGTGTTCCCCGTCACGGAGGTGGTGACGAAGAACGAGTTCTTCGACTACGACGCGAAGTACAACGGACAGGTAGAGGAAATCACACCTGCCCGTATTCCTGCCGAACAGGCCGAGCGAGCCCAGAAGCTCACTTCGGCCATCTACGACATCCTGCACTGCAACGGCATCATCCGCATCGACTACATCATCTCCCCGCAGGGCGACATCTCCATGCTGGAAATCAACACCACGCCCGGCATGACCGCCACGAGCTTCATCCCGCAGCAGGTGCGTGCCGCCGGACTGTCGATGACCGACGTGCTGACAGACATCGTGGAAAATCAGTTCTGAGCGCTAAATGACGCCCAGTGCGCGGCCCACTTTGCGGAAAGCCTCGATGCACTTGTCGAGCTGCTCGCGGTTGTGACCGGCGGAAATCTGCACGCGGATGCGAGCCTGACCCTTCGGCACCACGGGATAGTAGAAGCCCGTGACATAGATGCCCTCTTCCTGCATCTTCGCGGCAAAGACCTGCGACAGCTTCGCATCGTAGAGCATGACGGCGCAGATGGCACTCTGCGTGGGCTTGATGTCGAAGCCCGCAGCCATCATCTTCCCACGGAAATACTCCACGTTCTCCACCAGGCGGTCGTGAATCTCGTTGCTCTCGCCCAGCATCTTGAACACCTCCAGCGAGGCGCCGATAATGGCGGGGGCCAGAGAATTGCTGAACAGATAGGGGCGCGAACGCTGGCGCAGCAAATCGATGATCTCCTTGCGGCCTGTGGTGAAACCGCCCAAGGCTCCGCCGAAGCTCTTGCCCAGCGTGCCGGTGTAGATGTCCACACGGCCGTAGGTGCCGAAGAACTCGCTCACGCCGTGTCCTGTCTGGCCAACGACTCCTGCGCTGTGGCTCTCGTCGACCATGACCAGGGCATCGTATTTCTCGGCCAGGTCACAGATCTTATCCACGGGGGCGACGTTGCCGTCCATAGAGAAAACGCCGTCGGTCACGATGATGCGGAAGCGCTGTGCCTGAGCCTCCTGCAGACATTTCTCCAGCTCAGCCATGTCGGCATTGGCATAGCGGTAGCGCTTGGCCTTGCACAGCCTCACGCCGTCGATGATGGAGGCATGGTTCAGCGCGTCGCTGATGATGGCGTCCTCCTCGGTGAACAGCGGCTCGAACACACCGCCGTTGGCATCGAAGCAAGCGGCATAGAGAATGGTGTCCTCGGTCTTGAAATACTGGCTGATGGCCTGCTCCAGCTCCTTGTGAATGTCCTGCGTGCCACAGATAAAACGCACACTCGACATGCCGAAGCCTCGGCGGTCCATCATCCGCTTTGAGGCCTCAATGAGCCGAGGATGGTCGCTCAGGCCAAGATAGTTATTGGCACAGAAGTTCAGCACTTCCTGCGTGGTGCCCGACTGGCCGTCCTTCACCTGGATGGCTGCCCGCTGGGGGCTGCAGATGAGGCGCTCCTCCTTGTAGAGGCCTGCCTCGCGAATCTCGGCCAGCGTCTGGCCAAGGTGTTCCTTCATTTTTCCGTACATATCTTCTCCGATTTGAGGTTATTAGGTAAACGATTCAAAGCTTCACTGTCAGCTGCAAGTATTATCTCCACCAGCGCCTTCCCAGGGGGAATGGGACGGTGGCATAAGCACGCTGTCTTCTCTGGTTGCAAAATTACAAATAAATCGGAAACAAAACAAACTTTTCGCCCCTTTTCTGCTCACGTTATACTAAATTAGGCAACAATATAGCAGTTGACCCAGGAATTACTTTTCTGCATGCCGCCGGAGAGCAAGCCGGATGGCACTCCCCTCCCTTCAAGGGGAGGGGCAGGGGTGGGGTCTGTAACTTCCTCAGCGAATCACTTATCGTTTGTGTTCTCTCGGCGGAAAAAGTTAGAGACCCCACCCCTGCC
>JAEEGL012340906.1_pt1 | contig 27430 bp, 13 predicted proteins | sample 9134231 | NCBI WGS metagenome assembly JAEEGL01 (sample SAMN16246548, study PRJNA631951) | gut metagenome | biome: gut microbiome; feature: rumen; material: fiber-attached | host: Bos | place: Iran: Karaj | collected 2018-10
AAGGATGCCGAGAACGACCTCCAGAAGTTGCACGACAAGTACATCAAGAAGCTTGACGAGCTCATGGAGGAGAAGAACAAGGAAATCATGACGGTGTAGTTTTCTGTTTACAGTTTACAGTTTACGGTTTACAGTTTACGGTTTACAGTTTACAGTTGAAGGGCTTAGTCATTAAAAACACAGGAAGCTGGTACACCGTCTTGACGGACGATGGCCAGCTGCTTGATTGTAAGGTCAAGGGCAATTTCCGCATCAAGGGAATCCGCTCTACTAATCCTGTGGCTGTCGGCGATCGTGTCGTCGTCTCCGCACCTTCTTCGGGAGGAAATCAGGAGGGAGCCTGGATTACTGAGATTGAAGACCGTCGCAACTACATCATCCGCAAGAGCATCAATCTCTCCAAGCAAAGCCACATTCTGGCGGCCAATATCGACCAGGCCATGCTGGTCATCACCGTAACCAAGCCCCAGACTTCCACGACTTTCATCGATCGTTTCTTGGCTTCGGCAGAAGCCTATCGCGTGCCCGTAATACTTATATTTAATAAGGGCGACCTGCTGACGGACGAGGAACAGCACTACCAGCAGATGATGATTGACCTCTATGAGAACATCGGATATGAATGCCGTGCCATCTCTGCGGAAACGGGCGATGGCGTAGAGGCACTGCGCCCCTTGTTAGAAGGAAAGATTACGCTGCTCAGCGGCAATTCGGGGGTCGGAAAGTCAACACTCATCAACAAGCTGGTACCGCATGCCGCCCAACGCGTTGCTGACATCAGCGAGGCACATCAGACAGGCATGCACACCACCACGTTCTCAGAGATGATTCCCCTCACCCCTCTCAAATCTAACCTGCCTCCCATCCCTTCGGGAGGGGACGGGGGTGGGCTTCCTCATTCCTCATTTCTTATCGACACTCCAGGCATCAAGGGCTTTGGCACCTTCGACATGGAACGCGAGGAGTTGACGAGCTATTTCAAGGAAATCTTTGAATTTTCCAAGCAGTGCCGCTTCTCGGACTGCACGCACACTCACGAACCAGGATGTGCCGTACTGAAGGCGGTAGAGGACCACTACATCGCACAAAGTCGTTACCAGTCGTATCTCTCGATGCTCGACGACAAGGATGAAAACAAATACCGCGAAGCATATTGAAGTAACTTTCAATTTTCAACTTTCAACTTAACAAAGTATGAACTTAAATGACAAGCGTATTGCCGTACTACTCTCAGGAGGTGTAGATTCGTCTGTGGTGCTCTACGAACTGGTGCGCCAGGGACTACAGCCCGACTGCTTCTACATCAAGATCGGTCCCGAGGAAGAAGAGGAATGGGACTGTTCCTCCGAGGAAGACCTGGAGATGGCAACCGCTGTCAGTAACAAGTACCACTGTAAATTGGAAGTGGTAGATTGCCACAAGGAATACTGGAATCAGGTGACGAGCTATACGATGGAAAAAGTACGGGCGGGATACACGCCTAATCCTGACGTCATGTGCAACCGCCTCATCAAGTTCGGAGCCTTCCATGAGAAGCGCGGTCACGACTACGATCTCATCGCCACCGGCCACTACGCCACCACAGAGGAAGAGAACACTCCTCTTACCTCTAATCAACCTCCCATCCCATCGGGAGGGGTCGGGGGTGGGCTTCCCCTCAAATGGCTTTGCACCAGTCCTGACCCCGTAAAAGACCAGACGGACTTCCTGGCACAAATCTACAACTGGCAACTGCAGAAAGCACTGTTCCCCATCGGTCACATGATGAAGGACGAGGTGCGTCAGATAGCAGAAAAAGAACACCTTGCCCCTGCCCATCGTCACGACTCACAAGGCATCTGTTTCTTGGGGAAGATTAACTACAACGACTATTTGCGACGTTATCTCGGAGAACAGCAGGGTGACGTGGTAGAGTTGGAGACGGGCAAGCTCATCGGCAAGCATAAAGGTCACTGGTTTCACACCATCGGCCAGCGCAAAGGCATGGGGTTGGGTGGCGGTCCGTGGTTTGTCGTCAAGAAGGATGTAGCACAGAATATCATCTATGTCTCTCACGGCTACGACCCCTCAACAGCATATCAGCAAGATTTCCCCATCCACGACTTCCACAGCATCAACGGACAATTGCCGCCGCTGTCGGTAACACTGAAGATTCGTCATACACCGGAGTTCCTGCCTGCCACCTTGGAGGCGACGGGAGACGGCTCCTATCTGGTACATGCACAACAGCCTATTCACGGCGTAGCACCCGGTCAGTTCTGTGTCATCTACGACGAACAGCATCACCGCTGCTACGGATCAGGAGAAATAACGACATAACAAACCCCAAATTATTAACTAAAACTACAACAACATGAAAAAGATTTTGATGATGATGGCCGTAGCAGCCATCGCTATTGGAGCCTCTGCACAGGGCGAGTATTCTATCAACAAGCGCGATGCTTACATCAAGGGCGGCAAGAGCATCAAGGAGGTAAAGAACTTAGAAGTAACCTTCGACGAAAGCATCAGCGACTGGAAACTGGGCGGTTCACAGAATGACGAGTGTACTGTTGCAGGCGTTGACCTGACGGGAAAGTACATCACCAGTGCAGGCACGAATGGCGCTCCCGTTATCTTTACAGCCAAGAAGGCTGGTAAGCTAACTATCTTCCTCGGAGGTGTAGTGGCTACCACCAAGAAAGTCTTCATGAAGGAAGGCAACAACAAGATTAACGGCACAGTTCTCTCTACCGGTGCTGAGGTAGAATGTGGCCAGCACCCCTCTGCCGACATCAAGGCTTGGGATGCACTGGTCTATGACATCGAGGCCGACAAGGCTTACACTTTCTACATCTCGGGTGCCAAGTGGCGTCTGGCAGGCTTCAAGTTCGAATAAGCTGTGCTGATGCTATCAAACAAAAAGTGGGCGAAACCAATCGCGTTTCGCCCACTTTCTTTATGTCTATCCTTTAGCACGGACGTTTCTTCGGCAGTTTGAAGACATCCTGCACTTCCTTCATCTGTGCAGCGGTCATGCCATCGGGCTCTGAACCCATGGAGCGAGCACACATATAGATGTTGGCAGCCTTGCAGAGCACGTCTGTCTGGTCGAAGGCATCCATGATGTCCTGACCTACAGCCACGGTGCCGTGCTTCTCCCACATCACCACATCGTGGGTCTTGATTTGCTCCAAGGTAGCCTCAGCCAAATCTACTGACGACGGCAAAGCATAAGGTACGATACCGATGCCTAACGGAGCGAAAGCCAAGGTCTCTGGAATCATCGACCACAGCACGCGCGTCATCTCGTCACCCTTCAGGAAACGCTGGATATGACTCATAGCCACCAGCTCGATGGGGTGTGTATGCAGCGTAGCCTTATAGCAAGAGCCTGTTTCCAACAGATAGTTCTGTAGGGCGAGGTGCGTAGGCAGCTCGCTGGTAGGCACCACGTTGACATCGGCAATGACCACGTAGCTGGCACAATCGTCACAGATGCGGATAATCGAACCGTTCTGCATCGGTTCCTTTGCCAGGTCGCGCATACGCTTTCCGGTTCCTTTACAATAGAAATACTTGCCTTTCAACTGCGGCAGCGTCAAGCCAATCTGTTTCACTTCCGAAATGGCAGGCAGTGCCTTACACTCATCGTCCATAAACTCGGTGACGTTAACGGTGATGTTTCCACCGTTACGCTCTGCCCACCCTTTCTGCCAGAGGTAACCAGTAACCTCTGCAATCTGATCAATCACGGCCTTCAATTCTTCGCGGCCTTCTAATATACTTTTCATTTTAATCTTTAATCTTTAATTTTTAATTTTTAATCTTTAATACTCCTCGCCATACCGCTCCTTGGTAATATCCTCCAGCGAGCGGCCACGTGTCTTCGGTGCTCCAAGGATACCAACGATGAGCGAGACTGCCAGCAGGGCAATCATGCAGTAGGCAGCAAGGGTAAAGCCCTCGCCCTGCTCGCCGTAGATATAGGTAAAGAGCAGTCCCCAAACCGCAGACAGACCACGGACGATGAAGAACATCAAGCCTTGGGCTCCGGCACGGAACTTGGCGGGGAACAGTTCTGACCCCCAGAGGGCATAGAAGATTTGCACGGAAGTACCTCCCTGCACACCCCAAAGGATAGCGAATGCCCACAGTCCTACCGGTCCGTTGACGCCAATCGTGACAATGATGAGCCAGGCGCTGATAGCCACCACCAAGCCAAAGACGTAGATGAGCTTGTGGCTGGTACGGTCGATGAGCTTCGAGGTAATCAGCGTCACACCTACGATAATAGCCCATTGTATGCAGTTCATCCAGTTTGCCTGTTCGTTGGTAACGCCACCTGCCGTCTCATAGATATGCGGCTGGAAGAATCCCATCACCGAAGCGACGAGGTTCCAGGTCAGATAGATACCTGCCAGGAAACAAACAGTCTTCACTGCCACTTGGTTCGTAAACAGCAACTGGATATTCTCTATCAGGCCGTTCTTCTTCTCCTGTGCCTTCTGTGCCGTAAACTCTGCACTCTCCTGCAACTTACGCTGCAGATTCCAGGCAATGAAAGCCACCACAAACAAGGAGAAGAATACCAAACGCGAGGAAAACACATTGACAGCATGCTCGGCAGCATCAGCACCCAGACAGCTATGCGCCAACGACTCCACCCAGTCGAACAGATAGCCGCCTGGAGCAAAGAACATACCTAACAGGAGGATAACCATCGGACCAACACCCCACGACATCTGCGAGATGCAGATATTTCTGCCACGGTTGTTGTTCTCCGATGACTCTGAGATATACGTCCACGATGCCGGCACGCCGACACCTACGGAGATTCCTGTTACCAAGAATCCTGCCAACAGCATGGGGAAGTTGACACTCAGCATGATGAGCAGCACACCCGTCATATAGACCAGCATGTTGTAGGTAAAGATAAACTTACGACCATACTTGTCGGCCAAGAATCCTCCGATGATAGCACCGACGGCAGCACCCAAGCAGTTGGCACTGATAAAGTTCAGCCATCCCAAATGCATCTCGGTCAGTTCGAGATAGTTCTTCCACAAGGTCAGTCCCGACGCACCGGCAACGATTGCTCCTGCATCCAGATAATTGGTCAGAGACACGGCAATCGTGCTCTTTAGAGACCCACTCCCCTGCCCCTCCCTGCGAGGGAGGGGAGTAGAATGAGTCTGCGATGATGATTGATTATTCATGAAAATACTTTTCTATTTGGTTTAGTACATAATCAATATACTCCCCTCCCTCGCAGGGAGGGGCTGGGGGGTGGGTCTTTACCTACACACAATATCCACTTCCACGTTGAAGATCTTCGCCACCTTCAGGATCGTGTCGATGTGATGACCCACGGCAGCAGCCATGTGGTGCGTCGGTCCTGCCTCACTCCAGCGATTGCAGAACTCACGGGCTCCAATGGAGAAGCGGGTACGCATGTTCGTATCACCGAAGGTGAAGATAGGACCGTCCTCGTTGACACCCTCAGCAACAACGAATTTGAACACGCCGTTCTTATCCTGTGTGATACCGAGATACGTCACGTCGCCCGTAGGAGGATAGAACTGCGTCAGATAGCCGCCACCACTCTTTCCGTGGAAGACGGGGACAATCTTCATCGTTGGCTTCTTGGCCAGCGAGATGTCGTAGTCGCCAGAACCTGAATGACCGATGATGCAGATATCCTTGTCGAAGTCAATGCTATACATCTCACTCAGCGTACCCGTACCACTGATGGTCTTCAGGATACTCATCGCCATCGCTACCTTCATGTCTCCCTCTACGGCACAGGCGGTGTGCTGCTTGATGAGCATGGAGAAGGCAGGAATGAGCATCGAGTCTAACTTACCAGCAACACCTTGCGCAAAACCGTCGTAGTGCGAGGCAATGAGTCCTAACTGTTCGTCCTTCACCCACTGCTCGAAGGCAACGACATAGCGCGCCATATCCCAGACTTTCTCAATACTGTTGCCACCCTCGATATCGAAGGTGTTCAGAATATCCTCTGCCTTGGCACGGATAGCAGCCTCATCGGTGATATTGTCAGCAATAGCCCACATCTTCTCCCAGTCGAACTGCTTGGTATAGAGCCACATGCGGTGATAGAGGTTCGTCTCGTCAATATAGAGGTCCATCATGCCGGGATAGGGACGACCAATCTGTGCGATGTTCGTATCGCGGAAGCGGCGACGCACCTGGGCAGCACGGCACCAGTCCTCTATCTCTGCCTGAACCTGCGGGTCGCCACCTTCTACAACACCGGTAATGACGGCATGACGCTTACCGGCACGCTCCAGATCAGCCACCATCTCACCCACGGCACCGCAGGCATAGAGCTCGCCCAACCAAGTGGGAATGTCCGTATGGGCATAGTCGGGAGCCTTTTTCTTCTGTACGTTCACAAGCACGACGGGAACATCGAGGTCACGGACTGCCGGCAGCATATTATAAGAGGTGGCGTAGGTCAGCAACTGAAGGATAACCAGATCGACATCGGCAGCGCGGAACTTGTCTCCGGCAGCCTGCGACTGCTCCTTGGTGGTCACCATGCCGCCATCGATGATATCTACCGTGGCAGGCAGTGTCTTCTTGAAAGCCTCATACTGAGCCTCGAATTCGGGCACCAGCTGAGGGAACTGCGGCAGGTAAGCACCCAGTGCGATGCTGAACACACCTACCCTTGCTTTTGTCTCTACTAAAGGTTTTGCCATAATTTGTATTGTTTTTTATTTCGTTATTTCGATATTTCGATATTTCGACATCTCGTTATTTCGATATCTTCAGGAACTTCTCGTAAGCCTTGTCCCACGCTGCCTTGTCGGCCGTGGGGTGATAAGCCACCATCTCTACGCTGTTAGCGATGATGCGCCGCATCTCCCAGATGTCGCAGACATCGCCGGAAGCCTTGGCCTGCAACATGATGTTACCGATGGCGGTACACTCCTGCGGACCTGCCAGCACCTCGATGCCCAAGGCATCGGCAGTAAACTGCGTCAGGTACTTATTCAGCGACCCGCCTCCAATGACGTGCAGCACCTCCACTACTCCCGCCGCTTCTCCGGCAGGTTCTCCTGTGCTCGACGGTTCACCCGTCGAGTTAAACTCCTTCAACCACCCGAACACCTGCCGGTACCTCAGCGCCAGCGAGTCGAAGATGCAGCGGCATATCTCCGCCGGCGTTTCCGGCACGGCCTGCCCGCTTTCACGGCAGTACTGCTGGATGGCCTCTATCATAGAAGACGGATTAGCAAAGACTTTGTCATCGGGATTGATGATACTCCGGAAGGCCTCCACCTGCATGGCAGCACCCTGCAGCTCAGGGTGCGACACTTCACTCAATGGCACCCGCTCACCGTTCACCTCCAACTGCTCACCTCTTGCTATCCACTCCTTGCGGCAGCGCTCATAGAGCCACATGCCACAAATGTTCTTCAGGAAGCGCGTAGTCCCCTCTACTCCACCCTCGTTGGTGAAGTTCAGCTCATAGCTGCGCTCATTGATGATGGCATGTTGCGTTTCGATACCCATCAGGCTCCACGTGCCGCTGGACAGATAGGCGAAATGCTCGTTCTTGGCGGGCACGGCAGCTACGGCACTGCCTGTATCGTGACCGGCAACGGCAATGACGGGAACTGCTCCCAGTCCTGTCATCTGCTGAACTTCTTCCGTCAGCACACCGATCTGTTCTCCTGGCTGCACCATGCGTCCAAAGTGCTGACGGGTCAGTCCGACGCTCTTCAGCAGCTTCTCCGACAGCTCTCCCGTTCGGGGGTCAAGCATCTGCGAGGTCGAGGCGATGGTATATTCGCACACCGCCTCACCGGTCAGCATCCAGCTCAACGCATCGGGTACGAAGAGTACCTTCTTCGCCTGCTTCAGGGCAGAGTTACCGTCCTGCCGCATGGCATACAGTTGGAACAGCGAGTTGAAGTTCATCAGCTGGATGCCAGTGATGTCATACACTTCCTTGCGACTGACGACCTTCTCCAGATACTCCTCCATTTTCCCGAAGGTATGAGGGTCACGGTACGCCATCGGATTGCGCAACAGCGCACCATCCTCCGCCACGAAGACGAAATCGACGCCCCACGTATCAATGCCGATAGACGTGATGGCTATCTTTCTGCGTGCCACCTCCTTCAGACCGCGTATCATCTCAAAATAGAGGGCATAGATATCCCAATAGAAATGACCGCCTGTCTCTATCAGATTATTCGGGAAGCGCGTCAGCTCCTCCTGTTCCAGTTTTCCGTCGCTCAGCACACCCAGGATGGTTCTTCCACTGGTAGCTCCCAAATCGACGGCAAAATAGTATTTCTTCTTGTCTGCCATGATGATAGTAGTAGTTGTTGTTTGTTCTAAGAAAAAGCCTATCGCTGTCTGACGTACTTGTGCAGCGTTGCCCGCACGGCACCCTTGCCGGCAAACAACTCACGCACCATGCCTTCTACCTGTTCGCCGAGGCCTGCCTCGTAGAGGTCCAGACCGAAGACATCGCGGCGGGTGTATAGCTGCTTCAGACAACTGTAGTCCTGCTCTGCCTTGCCGACCTCCAAGGGAGCTACGATAGCTTGCAGCTCCTCCAGCATCGGGTCGGGCGACGGCTCAAACGGCGTCAGGTCGTCCTTCACGCCCTTCAGGTAGCGGGCATAGCCTGCCAGCACCAAAGGAATGAGCACGAGGTTCTCCTTGTCCAGACCGCGGGCAATGTATTTCTTGATGGTCTCACCGAAGCGGATGGGCAGCTTCTGACTCGTATCCATCGCGATGCGCTGCGGGGCATCGGGCATGAAGGGGTTCGGCAGTCGCTTGTTGATAACGGCACCGACAAACTCGTAGGGGTTCAGTACACCCGGGTCAGTGACCACCGGCATCGCCTCGATATAGCCTATCTTCTGGATGAACGATCGCAGGTCGTCGTCCTGCATCTCTGCCGAGATGAGCGTATAGCCCAACATACAGCCATAGATGCTCATGGCGGTATGCAGCGGATTCAGGCACGTCGTTACCTTCATCGTCTCTACCTTATCCACCGTCTCGCGGGTGGTATAGAGTGCTCCGCCCAGGTGCAGCGGCGGACGACCGTTGGTATAGTCGTCTTCTATCACCAGGTACTGCGTCTCCTCGGCATTCACGAAGGGTGCCGTAAAGGTGTGCTTCTCCGTCTCTATGTACTCGTTGTCCTCGAAACCGTCCTTCGCCAGCAGCTCCTTTACCTTCTCGTGGGGTCGTGGCGTAATCTTGTCAATCATCGACCAGGGAAAGGTCACCAGTGCCTTGTTGCGTACATAGTCGGCAAAGCCCTGCGGCACCAGTCCGTCGTTTGCCCAGCGCTCGGCATACGCCAGCACACCGGCCTTCACACGACCGCCATTGTGCGAGCAGTTGTCCATCGACTGCACGGTCACAGGCAACTTGCCGGCCTGGTAGCGCTCGTACAGCAGGGCCGTCACCTTGCCCAAGGCAAAGACGGGCTGCAGACCGCGTTGCAGGTCCTGCTCGTTATAGCCATAGCCCTTCTCGGTGATGGTAAACGAAATCATCTGCAGCGAGGGCTGCCGGAATATCTCGCACAGCCGCTGCCAGTCGGCAAACTGGTAGTCGGCCTTCAACGCCTCGGTGACACTGGCAATGACTTTCTTCTCCACCGTGCCATCGCCCTTCAGCGACACCAGCAGCGACAGGTTGTCGTACGGCTTGTATGCCTTGTCGATGACTTCATAGTCGAAGGTCTCTGCCACGATGACGCCACGGTCGTACTGTCCGCTGTTCAGCGCGTCGTTCAGCATCGCGGCGGGGAAGGCGCGGAAGATGTTGCCGCCGCCGAAGTGTACCCACGTCGGTTCTTTCGCGGTCTTCTCGCGTACCTTATTTATATTATACTTGGGGAGCTGGTAGCCGGCCCACCCCATCCCCTCCCCGAGGGAGGGGTCTTTGATTAGTTCAACATTATGCTTAATAATATCTGTCAGTTTCATATACTGTAATATTTATATTTTCTTTATAACGCTCCATCTCCCCTCCCAACCGGGAGGGGCTGAGGGTGGGCTTCCTTAATCAAAAAATCCGGGTTGTTTGTATTCGATGCCTAACTCGCGGTCAACGGCGGCCATGAGGCCCTGCACCTGACCGAGGGCGAACATGCGGCCCAAGAGCGTGTAGCCGGAGTTATGGCCGTGGTTACTCTCATCCATCACACCGCCGGGCTGGTCGGTGAACGTCATGCCGTGATCCACACGCATCGGCAGGCGGCGACCACTGTTGCAGACGCCCTTGCGCTCCGCCTCCTCGAAGATATGCACCAGCTGCACCAGGTCGGCACGACCGCCTAAGTGGCTGGCTTCCGTGAAGTTGCCGTCGGGGAAGATATGGCACGAGCGCAGGTGGACGAAGTGTGTGCGGTCGGCAAACTCCTTCGCCATAGCAGGAACATCATTATGCTCGCCGGCAGACAATGAGCCGGCACAGAACGTCAGGCCGTTGTGCTTGTTCGGAACGGCACTGAGGAACCAGCGGATATCCTCGGCATTGCCCACGATGCGCGGAAGTCCGAAGACGGGATAAGGAGGATCGTCGGGATGTACGCACATATTAATATCGTACTGCTCGCAGACGGGCATGATAGCCTCCAGCCAGTACTTCATGTTCGCCTGCAGCTGTTCCTTGCCGATGCCCTCATACAGCTTCAGGAGTTCACGGAACTTCTCCACGGGAGCGGCATCGCCCTCCTTGAAGTTGCCAGAGACGAAGCCCTGCGTCTTGATGACGATGTTCTCCACCAGTGCATGGTCGCTCTCCGGCGTGGCTTCCTTCGCCATCGCGTCAGCCTCAGCTACGAGGTCGCGTCCCCAGTTGGCATGGCGCTTCGAGAAGGCTGCCCAGTCCTCGCGGGCTTCGGCACGCTTCAGGATATAGATGTCGAAATAGGCAAAGGCACCCCAGTTCATGTAGAGGTTCGTCGAACCGTTGGGGTTCTCGTGCAGCAGGTCGGTGCGAGCCCAGTCCAGCACAGGCATGAAGTTATAGCAGATGCAGCGGATGCCCTCCTCGCCGAGGTTGCGGAGCGACTGCTTATACACCTCTATCTGCTCGTCGCGGTCGGGACCGCCGTACTTGATGGTCTCCGTCACGGGCAGACTCTCCACTACACTCCATGTCATGCCGTAGCTCTCGATATACGTCTTGAGTTCGTGAATCTTCTCACGGGTCCACACCTCACCGAGGGGAACGTCGTGCAGGGCGGTGACGATGCCCTCTACTCCAATCTGTCTCAGCTGGGCAAGGGTAATCTTATCCTTCTTGCCAAACCATCTCCATGTTCTTTCCATATATTACTTATTTAGTTTTTAATCGTTGCAAAATTATTTGTTTTGTGGCGGACAATCCTTGAAAATCATTCAAAAACATATACTATTGTCTCATTTGCGACTTGTCTCTTGCTGATTCTTCGGAATCTGCAGCGCCAAATCCTGCCGATGGGCATAGATATGAGGCGACATGATTTCCACTCCATGGGTATGGAAGGAGTCCAGAATGTTGTGATGCAGTTCCGAATAGATGGCAGGCAGCCGTTCGTACTGCGTGGTATAGGCATTGATTTCATACTCCACGTAGAAGTCGTCGAGAGCCGTTACCAGCACAAAAGGCTCCGGATGCTGCTTCAAGCCCTTGGTCGCTTTGGCAGCATCCAGCAGCAACTGGCGTATCTGCTGCCATGATTCCTCGTAGCCGATGGTCACTTTCGTATGCACGACAATGCCGTAATTCTCGGCAGAGAAGGTGAAGTTGGTCGTCTGCGAGCCCATCAGACTACTGTTAGGCACGGTAATGACATTATTCTTACGGGTTCTGATACGAGTAACCAGCACCGTCTTCTCGATGACGAAACCCTCGGTATCGCCGTATTTGATAAAGTCTCCAACCCTGAAGGGGCGCATATAAGTAATCACCATGCCTGCCATAACGTTGCCTATGATGGACGAAGAGCCTAACGACACGATAAGTCCGATAAAGACGGACACCCCTTGGAATATCTCCGAATTGCTATTTGGCAACAAGGGCCATATCATCACCAGCATGAACGAGTAGCACAACAGGCGCAAGATGTAATAGGTAGGTTTTGCCCAGTCGGCATAGAAGCCGTTGATCTTCAGGCGTCCCTCCCCTATCTCGTCCATGAGGAAGCGGATGCCCTTCACCAGATAGCGGAAGCAAACGATGATGACCACTATCTGGAAGAAGTCTGGCAAGAATCCAGCCACCGACTTCAAGATGCTGACAAAGGGATTCCAGAGATAGCCAAAGATGGTATATGCCAGGGCTTTCGTCTCAGGGAAAGCCGTAAACAGCACGGGAATGCAGACCAGCAGCAACAGCAGTATCACCACATAGCGCAGCACGTTGAGCCCCACCAGAAAGAGGCCTCCTATACGTCGCTGGTTGAACAGCTGATTGTCTTTGTCGGCCCATTCGCGCGTACGTCTCAGCAGGCGCCTCATCAGTCGCAGTCGCCAGCGGCTATACAGCTTGTTGGTGCCCCATATCAGGAATCCTAACAAGACGATGATGCCCGCCACGTACAGCATTCCCAACAGTTTCTGCTTCATGCCGTACTCTCGGTGCAGCTCGTCAATCTTGTTCTTGATGATCACCAGATACTCGGCAGCCAGTTCCTGGCGCGTCTTGTTCTGCCACAATCCGTCGTTGTCGGTAACGCTCATGATAGGTTTTCCGCCCGACATGATATCCGTAGTGTAGTCGCTGTCGTAGAGATAGACGGAATCGACAAAGAACGTCAAACTGGTACCCTGTTGCATGATGCTCTCCTGAATATCCTTCACGCGGTCCTCCGGCTGCTTGCCGCCCCTACGGTCGTAGAGCATGAACAGCGTATCACCCTCAACCACCAAGGGCACTCCGGGTATTATACTTCGCAGCGAGTCAATACGCTGTTTGCGCAGTGCCTTTCTCAGCGAGTCGTTGCGCGCCGCCTCGCTCGTCTTCTCCAGTTCCTCACGCATCATGATGCGCTGCACCTCCAACTCCTGAACCTGTGTGCGCAGCACCTTGATCATGGAGTCGTTGGCATTCTTCAAAGAGTCCAAAGCAGTTTTATGCTCCTGTCCCCTACCGGCAACAGCGACCATCAAGGCAGCTACCATCAACAACACTCTGGTATATTTCATCATCTTAGGTTTGTTTGGGTTACAAAGATACACACTTTTTCCGTAACTGCCAAATTTTGGAGCAGCGAATGCAGAGAAAAGTCATACTTTTACTCTGCTGAGTCGCGACAAAATTCGCCGAAGGTCAAATTTTGGAGTTTTTTATTTAAACACAGAGGTACAGAGGTGAAATTAGGAATTAGGAATTAGAAATTATGATTACCTTTAAAATAAAATCTCTGTGTTGATAAAATTATCAAAAAAAGCGGACAGAATTAAGATGCCGTAACTAAGTCAAAAGCAAGGGGGGCTCTCGTCTCGCACGCGCCCTAGGCAAAAGCGCCTCTTGCCCTAGGCAAGCGAGGCACGCGGAGTGCTCGCGTTTACAGTCTCATTTTCAGTGACTTACAGAGCAAAAAACAGCAAAAACGGCAAAAAAAGTGGCGACACTTGCGTGCCGCCACTTCTTATTTAGTATCCAACTCCCATCCCTTCGGGAGGGGTTGGGGGGTGGGCTTTACTTAACCACAACTTTGAGCTTTCAGCTCGAGCTCGTTCCCGCTCGATAAAGCAAGAGCGAGCTCTTGCTTTATTCTCACTTAATCACGACCTTGCGACCGTTCACGATGTACAGACCCTTCTGAGCCTTGTCCACGCGCTGACCGCTGATGGTGTAGATCTGAGCGTCCTTCAGGGCGTCAGCCTTCACAGCGTTGATGCCAGTGGTAGTAGTGATTGTACACTTCAGAGCCTTCGTAACGCTGATCTTGTAAGAACCGGCTTCCAGTACGAGTGTACCTTCACCTCCGACCTTAATCAGATCGAACTCTGTACCTACAGGTGCATCTTGGTTACCAGGACCGATAGCAATACGATTGTTTGCATTCCAGTCGTCCCAGTTGGTAAACGGTGCATCACCGAAGGTAATATAGAGCGTGCCATTGTTAGTCACCTCATACTCGAAGGCCTGAGTAGTCTCGTTGAACGTCATCTCAGTGGTAGTATCCCATGCACCAGTCGTTCCAGTACCCATGATATACAGCTTCTCAACTGTGGGAGCAGGCTCAGCCTCACCAGTGATAGTTACTGTCGAGAAGTCGGCAGCCACGGTGATGGTGTAAGACGTTCCGCTCTTGACGGGCTGCAATGTGAGTGAACCGTTCACCTTCGACAGAGCTATCGGGCTATTCAACGTCACATCCTGATCGCCTTCGCCGATAGCGTAGCGATAAGTGCTGTTGAAGATAGACCAGTCAACGTCAGCCTCAGCCTCAGCCTCAGTCATCTGATAGTCAGCGAATGCGAGGTGAGCAAAAGTTGTAGGAGCATACTCATACTCGAAGACTTGCTTCTCAGCATTGAAGGTCATCTCCGTCATAGCGGTACGGCTCCAGCCGTTCATATCACCGATGATGTACAGCTTCGTATCTTCGGTCGTCAGTGTCCAGCGAGCGTCACCAGGCAGCGTTGCAGGAGCAACAGTTCCAGGAGCCAGCTTAATCTTACCGTTGAAGTCGCCGTTAGCAGCGTCGGTGAAGGTTACAACACCCTTGAGGTCAGAACCGTTACCATAGCTACCCTGGTCAACTACAGCACCCTCGCGGTTGAAGACGTTGTTGGCCATTGCGCTGGCAGCATTGAAGGCAGAGAAATTCTTGCTACCAGTCAGACGACGCATGGTCTGTGCATCGCAGTCAACCCACAGGTTGTTCTTGATAGTCAGAATACCCTGTGCATTCTTGCCAACGATTCCACTGTAGTTACCCCACTGGCCATCACTATTCAGCAGACCATAGAACGTGTTGTTCTCATAGGTGAACGACCATGTGTCTTCAGCCTGAACGAATCCATAGCGGTCGATACGGGCGCTGTTGTTATAGCGCGCAAAGTACTTGGCTACAGCATTGTTACCAGAGATGGTAGAATTCTTCACTGTGAAGTCCTTGGCACCACCGGCCTGGAAGGCAATAAGAGCCTCGTTCTGAACAGCCTCGGTAGCAAGAGCAAATACGCAGTTGTCAATCTTGAAGTCAACTACGCAGTACTTCTTGTTGCTGTCCCAGAAGATAGACTGCTTCAGGCCTGTTACCTTCACATTGTTGATGTCAACCTTATCAATGCCATAGTAATCGGTGTTACCAGAACCGTCGTTCTTCGGCAGGAAGGCTGCAGTAGGCTCAGTACTCAGAGCGATGAACGGAGCTGTCAATGCAGATGCGTCAATCACGGCACCTTCAGCACCGTTGATAACAACAGAGCCACCAGCCTCGATAGGAGCAGTAACCTTGTAAGCACCACCAGCAGCCAGGTTAACCGTGAGATTACCTACAATCTTGCCTGTAGCAGCTGTTGCCAAAGCAGCAGAGATATCATTTGCAGCGGCTTCCAGCTCGGTAGCACCGATAGTGATGTTAGCAGGAATCTGCTTGTTAGTAACAGTCCAACGTGGATCACCAACAGCTGTTGTTGCAGTTGCAGGAGCATCCTCCGTTCCTAATGTAGCGTTGAAGTCGCCAGCAGCAGCGTCGGTGAAGGTTACAACACCATTGATGTCAGAACCGTTGCCATAGCTACCCTGGTCAACTACAGCACCGGCAACGTTGAATACGTTGTTAGCCATAGCGCTGGCAGCATTGAAGCCAGAGAAATTCTTGCTACCAGTCAGACGACGCATGGTCTGTGCATCGCAGTCAACCCACAGGTTGTTCTTGATAGTCAGAATACCCTGTGCATTCTTGCCAACGATTCCACTGTAGTTACCCCACTGGCCATCGCTCTTCAACAAACCATAGAACGTGTTATTCTCATAGGTGAACGACCAAGTGTCTTCAGCCTTAACGAAGCCGTAGCGGTCGATACGGGCGCTGTTGTTGAAGCGCACGAAGTACTTAGCAACGGCATTGTTACCAGAGATGGTAGAGTTCTTCACAGCGAAGTCCTTGGCACCACCAGCCTGGAAGGAAATCAGAGCCTCGTTCTGAACAGCCTCGGTAGCAAGAGCAAATACGCAGTTGTCAATCTTGAAGTCAACAACGCAGTACTTCTTGTTGCTATCCCAGAAGATAGAATTCTTCAGACCTGTAACCTTCACATTGTTGATGTCGACCTTCTCTATACCATAGTAATCGGTGACACCAGAACCATCGTTCTTAGGCAGGAAGGCTGCAGTAGGCGTAGCGCTCAGAGCGATGAACGGATCTGTCAGAGCAGAAGCGTCAATCGTGGCACCTGTGGCACCGTTGATCATAATAGAAGCACCTGCCTCAATAGGAGCGGTAACCTTGTAAGCACCATCAGTGGCCAAGTTAATTGTCAGATTCTTAACAGGAGCACCAGCAGCCTTAGCAGCGATAGCAGCAGTAATATCGCCATCGGTGATGTCACCTGCTGCAACTGTTACGTCGGCAGGAGCCTTCTTGAACGTAGCATTTACCGTCACAGCGTCAGCAGGCATGGTAAACTTGCCATCAGTAACAGTAACTGCGATTTCAGTGGTAACACCAGTGACAGTGATAGCATCCAACTCATAACCCTCAGCGGGAGTGGCTGTCAATGTAACAACTGTACCTGCGGCAGCAGAAGTAACGTCAGGCACTACAGAACCATTCTCAATGCCATCAGCAACATTAATTGAATAGGCTATCCAACGTGGGTCACCTGTCTTAGCTGTGTTCTGATCACTGGTAAGCGACAACGTAAAGTCGCCATTTGCGGCATCCTTGAAGCCAGGATCTGTTTGCAAACCTTCATCACCATTGTAATTGGTCTCGGCGAAGAATACCCCTTCAAATAAGTAGGTATTCTTACTATCTGTAATCACCTGATTCGTATTATTCGTCATGTTACCATAAATCTTCTTATTGGACACATCAACGAATATGTTAGAGTTCATCTCATACTTATATCTATGTTGACCCTTTAATGTATTTGTATTTAAGAACTGCTTGGCCTTTGCCACATTATAGAAAGTATTGTGATCAACTGTCAACTTACCATCGACATCTTCATGACCTGTAATCTGCCAGGGACGCTTACCAGACAGTGCGATGAAGTTTGCACTTCCTGCCTCTAAACTAAAGAATGTAGAGTTGGTGATATTAAAGTTAATAGCCATAGCATTAGCAAAGTTCAATACGACACTAGGCTGAGAATCGTAATTGAACACACTATTGCTGATAGTAAAGGTTTCAAATGCATAAGCCGTACCGTTATCAGCAAAAAGAGACCTGGTCAGTCCGGTAATCTTCACATTGTCAATCTTAGATTCAGCCGCTACAACATACTGACCAGACTCAACCTTCTCAACACTAGGTTGTTTGCTCATCTTGATGAAGGCATCAAGAAAACCTGAAGCATCAATTGTGGCACCGTTACCGTTGATAGTGAAAGCAGCGGAAGGTACAATAGGAGCACTTACCGTGTAAGCACCACCTGCTGCCAGATTGATAGTAATGCTTGTGGGAGTTTGGACTGCTGTAGCCTCTTCCAGAGCAGCAGCGATATCAGCACCGCTGGCGGGAGAAATCTCGATAGGAGCGGGAGCGGGAGCAGGCGTCACCACCTCCACCTCGATGGGCTGGAACTGCACCGTCGTGTTATAGATTCCGATGGCACCCGTCATATTAACCACGGCACCGTTGGCAAGACCCTCTACGGCAAACTGGTTGTAACCAGCAACTGACAATTCGCCGCTCTTGACTTTGAAATCGTTTCCACTAACAGATGCAATCGTGACACCTTCGAACTTGACAATCTTGTTCACATTCTCAGCAGTCACTGCAGTCACAGGAACCGTCTCAAAGGTCGGCGTCACGGCAGGGTCTTCCGTCGCTGTCAGCGCAGCAGCAGGCACAGCCTCGAACAAGCCATTGTAAATATTGACAGCACCATCCCAGTTTGCAGCAATCTTCTTGCCTACCTCCAGACCGGCGGTCTTCGAGCCACCAGCGTCGTAGATGAGCGTCCAACCCGTATCATCCTTAATGTAGCAATACACGTTGCTACCCTTCTTCGGCATTGCCTGAACAGTTGCTTCGCCAGAGAATTTGAAATCTGCCTTATCTGCAAGAGCGTTCAATGCTGCAACATTTGCAACACTTTCGAAGGACTTATAGGTGAGGCCATAGAAACGAATGGTCGTTCCACTTGCGCAGAGTGTATATGTCTTGTTCGCCTCTAAAGAGAAAGTCTGCCAAACATATGCATTGTTGACTACAGGCTCTCCTGTTTCTGGATCTGTCACGGGCTCTTGTGCATCTGGATCTATCTTGTAATTTATTTTCTCCACATTAACAGTAGCACCATTTATAGCTACAGTAGGAGCAGACTGATCATAGAAACGAAGATCCTTACCATCACCTGGTGTGAAAGTATTACCACTACCTCCATCAGGCTGACGTAAATAATAGACTGTAACTGTCATGTCCTTCTTGGGAGTAAAAACAAGAGGAGAACTTGTATCATTCTTCTTTGTTCCCGTTGGAATTTCGGCAGTAGGGAATTTGTCAACACGAACGTTAATATAATGAGTAAATTCTTGCCCATTAATAGTAACATTCTCTGCTGTAAGTTGCGTAGTAAAAACAGTCTTTACAGTCAATTCATCATCTGAAAAGATAGATGTGTCAGCTGTAACTGCCGTTTCACCCGTTACCTTCCAAGTAACCGTAGCTGCGAACGCCGCGATACTTAGGAGAGCAACCATCATAAACGATAATTTTTTCTTCATAAGCATTAATTTTTAATTGTTAGTAAAAAAAAAGTTATTTAAAAGTTGTTTGTTTCTAAGTGTTTGTTTTATTGTACGTTGCTTTAGTTCTTTAGTAGGTGGGGAAAGGGCATCGAATGTCCAGGCCACACTTTAACGATGCAAATATAGACATTTATTCCGAAACGACAAAACTTTTTAATATTTTTTTATGGAATATAAACACAGAGGCACAGAGGTACAGAGGTGAAATTAGGAATTAGAAATTAGAAATTATGATTACCTTTAAAATAAAATCTCTGTGTCTCTGTATCTCTGTGTTGATATAATAACAAAAAAGTGGCGACACTTGCGTGCCGCCACTTCTTATTTGCTATCCAACTCCCATCCCTTCGGGAGGGGTTGGGGGTGGGCTTTACTTAACCACAACCTTGAGCTTTCAGCTCGAGCTCGTTCCCGCTCGATAAAGCAAGAACGAGCTCTTGCTTTATTCTCACTTAATCACGACCTTGCGACCATTCACGATGTACAGACCCTTCTGTGCCTTGTCCACGCGCTGACCGCTGATGGTGTAGATCTGGGCACCCTTCAGGGCTGCAGCGTTCTTCACGCTCTTGATGCCAGTACCCTCGTTCAGCTGAACGAAGAAGTAGCCGTAGTACCAGCTATCGCCACCCTGACCGTCAGGACGGAAGAAGATGGAGTAGTTGCCAGACTCCGTGATCTTGTAGTTGTTGTCCATACCATCGGGATACCATGTAGAAACGGTAGATTCGTCGGTACTCATCACAACCTTCAGCTCATCGTCGGCAGCGAGGTCGAGCGTAATCATGAACTCTCCGTCAACTACTTTGTTCGGAGTGAGCTCGTTCTGAGCCTCGATAGCCCATCCATTCATCGTGCCAACCAGATAGTACTTCGGAGCAGGAAGCTTCTGAACCTCAACAGCCTTGACCTTGATGTTCTTGTCAGTGTTGTTCTTGATCTCGAAGCCTTCGGTCTTCAGCGTCGTAGCCAGCTCATCGGTAACGGTGAACTCATAGCCCGAGCCGTCCTCAGAGACGCGGATATTAGCATCGTCAACCAACTTGACGTCGCTGCTACCCTTCTTCATGATGGAGATGTCGTTAGCGGCAAGAGCGCGGCGCTTAGCGATGATCGGGTTAGGCTCTAAGGTAGAAGCCTTGATCTTGACAACCTCTTCCTCCTTGACATCGCTCACGACGAACGACGTTGCAGGAATCTCGACGGTCTTCTCCTCGGTAATCTCATCGCCTTCCTCACTTTCGGGAACCCATACAGAGATGGTGTTCTCCTCGGTGGTGGTGGCAGCCTCCTCGTAAGCACCTTCCTCAACAGTCATCTTGTCGATGAAGACATTTGTACCGCACAGGCGAACCTTGTGCTGCTCGTCCTTCATCCACTCGTACAGAGCACCAGTGATAGGAATGGTGACGATAGCGGGAACCTCCGTGATGTCGGTAGCCAGACGCTCGGTAAGTTCTACCTTGCCGTCGTTGTCCATCAGCTGCAGGGCAGGTGATCTCATGTTCTTGCAGTCTGCAATGCGGATGTGGATAGCGTCGCCGACCTTGAACTTAGCGGTCTCGGTCTCGCTGAGCTCGCCCCATACGATCGTAGGCATGCCGTTGTAGAACTTCACCTTGTCGCTGTAGTCGAGCTGCATGGGCTCCTTCACGGTAGCAATCGGGGTGCCCTTCATATCCAGTACGATGTAGCGCTTGCCGTTCTCGAAGGCGAGGTCCTCGGTCTGGTTGCCATTGCCACCTTGTCCATTGTTGAAGACGATGAACTCAGGAGCAACAGTGGCCTTGAAGTCTATCTGATAGATAGGATAGTTCTGGCCGCCGTATGAAGCCTGCTCGTTGATGAGGGTCATGGCTGCACCAGGCCAGCCACCCAGCTGCTGCTGATTGCCTTCATAAGCATAGGCATTAACGGTCTCCCAGCCCTGGAGGTTCACGAACTGTACGCTGTAGTCCTTCTCGACGGGTTGAGGCTCTACGCGCTTGTCCTTACCGGCGATGGTCAGCGTCCAGCCTGCAGCAGCATTGGGGTTAGCCTGCCAAGTAGCGGTGATGTCGTAGGTCTGGTAGCCAGAGGTAGCATTCTTCAGAATGAAGTTGTTTGTTGTACCAAGTTCTGTCGAAACCAATTCACCAGCAACCAGTGTCAGTTCATCAACGCCAACCCAGTTCTTTTTATTGATCATCAGTTTGAACGGCTGGTCGGTAGTAACGGCAGACAAGTCGAGGACACCAGTCCAGACATTGCCCTCGCCCTTCGTCATGATAGGCTGAGCGGGCATGCCTGCTTCATCTATGGTCGTCCAGCCATTCCATTCACCCAGCAGCTGTACGACGTCAATCGTTGCATCGGGCAGATCGGCACCGCCAGTCTTCGTAGCTTCAGCATTCACAGCCTTAGACTCAGCATCGAAGGTGATGGTGATGGTGTAGGTGCCTTGCTCAGTGATAGTCAGCACGTAGTCATTGTCAGGATAAGCCTCTGACCAAGCGTGGTTCTTCACCACCTTGAACTTAACAACAGTGTTTGCAGGAATTGCAACATCGGTCTTCTGCCAGGTGTAGAGACCCTCAACCAGCTGCATGTCGTTGGCGGTATTAGCAGGATCCCACGTTGTACCGAACAGTGACTCGTCGCTACCGGCAACAGTCCATGTGTCGCCAACAGGCTCCTCACCCTCGATAGAGTAGATGATGCTGTTCATGTCAACCTCAGGAGTTCCATTGAAGAGCTTCAGATTACCATAGACGGTAACTACCTTATCCGCCAGAGCATTAGCCTTATCCTGGTCGAAGTCTGCACCGTTGAGATACTTACCAGAGTAAATCTGAATCTTGTTCTCGCCGTCAGTCAGATAATAAGTCAGGCTGTAGTACTTCTCGTTTACTGTACCAATGTCGGTAGCAGTACCCTTTACATATACCTTATTATAATCCTTAGCCAGAACGGTAGCGTCGGTCTTGCCAATCAACGCAATAGCATCAGCAACCGTCAATGCGGTCTCGGGAGTATTGGCAATGATTTCAAGATCAGCAGTCTTCTGAGCGTCAACCGTCAAGGTGCTCTCTGCGATGTTAGCAGTGAAGGTGAAGGTGTAAACACCTACAGCCTCAGGCTTCCAGGTCTGGTTGCCAACAGTAGGAATCTGGTAGCCGTTCCAGCTCTTATTGGCACGGAGCTTGTAGTCGTAGCCCTTCAGCTCTGGAATATCAACGCCCTCGACAGTAGCGGTATAGATGTTTGCATCGTTCGGAGATACGGTCATCATGAGGTCTTTCTCCCAACCACCAGTCAGGTCACCGACGATGCCGTAAGTATCAACGGCAGGTGTGTCGCCACCGCCATCGCCGTAGAATACGGAAACTTCTGTGATATAGGCACGCTTGGTTGCAGCTATTGCGATTTCAGAAATCTCTGTCTCACCGTCATAGTCAACAGCATATTCTGCAAGTTCATCTGTTAACTCCTGTGCGGCTTTGCCATTGATAGAAATGCTTGCAGCATCTGCTACACCTTTGCTACTCACCCATGCAGAAGCCTTGAACGTAATCTTGGTGGGCTTCACGCTTTGTGCGAGGGTGAGGGTCATAGAGCCATTTGCACTGGACGAACTCAGTTTTACACCATAACCCTCTTTGCCATTATAAGCTTTCTCAGCGGCCGTAGCTTTAACATAGTCTGCACCATCTGCAATCAGATCAGCAATTTCTGTTTTAGCAGCAGTTCCATCACTATTTCCGGCGCCATTATCCTTGAACTTTATAGTGAAAGATTTACCTGTCGGCTGCGGGTCGGGAGTCTCGGGGAATACCACATTGTCACCATCAACCCAAACATAGCCTTCAGTAAAGTCGGCATTGACATCAAGGACTACGGTGAAATCGCCTGTCTCCTTCATGTTGAAGACAATATTCTCGCCACCCTCTACAGTCTTGCCGAACCATGCACCGTTGGCCATGTTATAGACCTTCAGCTCGATGTTCTGCTCCTGAGGATCAACATTCTTGAAGGTATAGTAGTACTTGCCTTGAATCAGTTCCAGCTTATGGGCATCGTTCTCGGTATCCCAAGCCTTGGTGCCACCGAAGATAGACTGCGGCTGACCAACAACGATGAATACAGGCTCAGCGGGCTGAGGAGTCTCGCTACGAAGATCCTGACCGAATACCTCCAGCTCCCAGTTAGAACCGGCATCTTCCTTACCCTTCCAGAGGGCCTTGAAGTTGTAGGTCTTGTACTTGAGGTTAGAGTTCTTCAGGATGAAGTTCTTGCTGCCATTAGCATTGGTTGTCACGTCAACGAGTCCATCGTTGTCGAGAAGATTGATTTCACCGATACCCCTCCAGATCTCGTCATTGATAACCAGCTTGAATTCTACGTCGTCGGTATAATTCGTAGCGTCCAATGTGTTGAAATAAACGTTCGGTTGCTCAGGAGCTGCAGAATTCAACTCAAAGTCAATGCGGTTTTCCCATTTAGCATCAGTAGCGCCACAAATCTTAACCTTAGAAACAAGTGAAGGCTCGGGAGTGTCGCCACCGCCAACTTTCTTCCACAAGGTAACATCTTGCTGCCCAGTTGTATAGCAAGCAAAACGAGGACTTCCTGAATTATAGCGGATAACACGTGATGTTTGATCTACATTCGTAATCGTAGGAACACCTTCCGTCCATGTAACAGTCCAAGAAGATGCATTCTCTACGGCATCACTCAAAGGAAGCTGATTGCTTGAGTTGGCTGCAAGATATTTGCCATCGGCAGTCTTAAAGGCAAAGGTGCCTTCCGTTTTACCTGCTTCAACAGTCAACTCGACCAAACCAGCGGGTGTGTCTGTATAATCAGTAACTTTACCAATTTTATCAGAAAGCTCACTCAACTCCTTAGCGTAATCGCCATTTTTGGTAGTTCCTTCAGCAGTCAATATAACTACATCGCCAACAGCAATGGATGTTGCCTTCTCCCATGTGGGCTCTGTCGGCTGCGGGTCGTCACCACCCTGCTTTACAACATTGAAATAGCCGCCAAACCAGCCCTCGATATTACCTGCAGGACGGAAGAAAACAACGTAATCACCAGCCTCGGCGAAAACATAGTTGTTACCAGAAGGATACCACGTTCCTTTATCGTCCAGAACCTTGATTTCGTCGTTGGCGGCGAAGGTTCCGTAATATTCATACAGACCTTCTTCGGTCTTGCTGGGCAGCAGCTGGAACTCATTTACAATCTGCCACTTAGTCATGTTACCAACTACGTAGTAGCTGACAATGCTTGGCTCCTTGAACGTAGCGTTAACTGTAACGTCGTCGGCAGGCATAGTGAAAGTACCATCCTCGGCAACCTGAACAGCCTGGTCGATGTTAACGCAGGTTACGGTGATAGCATCCAGCACGTAGCCTTCGTCAGGAGTAGCCGTCACCGTAATGGTTGAGCCCTCTTCAGCTGATTCAGGTGTAACGGATACTTGACCGTTCTGGATATTCTCAGCAACATTTACATTGAAGAATACAGGAGGCCAAGCTTTGACAACACAGGTAGAGTTAGAGCCGTCAGCACCCCAAGCGGTAATCTCATACATCTTTCCTGCGGTAATCGTGAGATCATCAGTTTTATTCCAAACATCGTTCCAGGTGAGTTGATCAAACTGAGTCTCCGGGTTATAGCGTACGATAATGATCTTAGCGCAAGTCTCGGGGATAGTAAATGCCCTTTGTTCTGTATCGAAAGCATACCATGCACCTGGTTCACCAGCTGCACCCCATGCCCAAGCAGCATAAGAAGCATCTTGCTCAGACTCGCTCCATACGCCTGGGAAGAAGTAGATAGTCGTATTGGCTACGGGCTGGGGCTCGGGTTTCTTGAACTTATAGTCAAATCCGAAGAAGCCCAGCTTTGAGCCGGCACAATAGAATTTATAACTCTTATTGGCAGAAACAGCAAAGCTGAAGGTCGTGTTTGCAGCTTCACTGATGGTGATGCCGTTATAGTTGCTCAGCGCTGTTCCGTCCTCCAGAACATAGAATTTCTTTCCACCATTCAGTTTAACAGCGACGGTGATGTTTCCGTCATACTTAGGAACAATGGTATAGGTCGTACCACCATCAGAGTCACCGTTAGTACCGTTACCAGCAGTCATCGCTACAAAGCCAGCCCAACCATCAACAGGGGCAGCTACAGCACCAGTAAAGTTGTCGCCTGTAGTACCATAGGTGATAGTAGCTACCACGTCGTTCTCAGCATCCTGGACGTCAACACTCTGACCAGCTATGAAGGCATCGCCCACATTCAGCTTATAGAGGGGCTCAGCAGTAATCCACTGATAAGCCTTGCCATTGACGAACGCCATGTCAGTGGTCTTGTCGCTACCATTGTTGAACTGGATGTTCGCAGGAGCTTCAAAAGCCGAGAATTCAAACGTCTCGCCATTCATCTTGGTGCCAGGCCAAGCATCGGTATAGATCTTGTCACCGGTCCACATATAAACATAGGTGGGATCCCAACCTGCATCGGTAGTGAAAGAGAGAATGAAGTTCTGTAAGAAGTACTCATAAGCCTTGCCATCTTCAAAATCCAAGTCAGGTGTCTGAATACCTTTGTCTCCATTGTTGAAGATGATGTGCTCAGGAGCATCCTCTGCCTTGATCGTGATAGTGTAAGCGCGACCATCCACATCCATCTTGGTACCCGGCCATGCGCCAAGTTGTTCAACCTTGCTTTCGCCTTTACCACTCCAAGTATAGGCATAGACCTCTTCCATGCCGTCAGTAGTAAACGTTACAGTGTAGTCGTTCAGGTTGATGACACGGCCCTTAGAATTGTAAATGCCGCCATCCTTGAACTCTAAATCAGCAGTCTGGGTTCCGTTACCATTACTAAAGATAATGTTGGTAGGATCACCCGTGGTCTGCCAAGGATAGGTATTGTCCTCAGCTTTGTTCAACTCCACGCCAGGCCAATTGCCACCAGTGAAGTTCTCTTTAGTGACATCGTTCCATGCCCAAACGAAGACCTGATCCCAACCAGCATCGTTGATGAAGTTGACGGTCTTCTTGGTTGCCGGCTTGGTGTAAGTAACGATAGCAATGAAGCAAACCTGCTTCGTGCTGAACGTAAAGGTAAACGACTCCTTGTTATCAATGTCTTTCTCGATAACTGTAGGATTCGTGTAATCCTTTAGTGACGACACCTCATCTGAACACGTTGTCCCGTCAAATTCAGAAAGGAAACCCGAAGCATCTGCATTCGCAGTCACGATGAACTTCACATGGGTAGCCTTGTAACCTGTAGGACAGGTAATCGTGTTCTGGGCTCCATTGGAGTTCTTTAACGACTTGTAAGACATGCCATCAACCTTGAAGTCTCCATTACCTGCAGACCAAGACTTTGATGCATTACCGGTAATCGCAATCGTGAAGCCTTCGGCCGCACATCCTGACGCACCAGTAATCGCGTTAGCGCTGGAAGCTTGCGCGCCATCCTTTCCCATATTCATGGAAATAATGGCATCGTCAGCCCAAGCACTCGTCACACTTCCTGCTACCATTAAGCATAGCAGAAGCACTTTTGTGAATAAGCTTGATTTATTCATACGCGTTTGTTTTAAGTTAATAATAAGGATATTTATAAAAAAAGTTTATTAATGTCATTCACTTGTTATATATTCATAGTATAAGTTTTTTCTCATTGTTAGTTAGTGCGCACATCCACACAACGCTGCAAAGTTAAACAATATTATTGAAACTTCCAAACATTTTAGTAATTTTTTATTAGACAAAAACGAAAAGGAAAAACTCCAGATGAGAATAAAGGAACAGATAACAGATGGAACAGATAATTTCTATAGATTCCTTGCGTACCGTAGGTACTATATTATATACATGCTCATTATTATATACCTGCGCGATTATTTATTTATGCATGCGCGCTCAGTACGCAAAGAGTTTATGAAAACACGAAATCATCTGTTCATCTGATACAGTAATCAAAAAAAGCCCATTCCATCAGGATAAACATTCAAAAATGCGCCATTTCAACGGCAACCGAAAACGCTTCTCAAACGACAAAACGGCACTTTACCAACGACAAAGTGGCACTTTACCAGCGACAAAGCGGCACTTTGCTAGAGGTGAGACAGGGGAGACCCACCCCGGCCCTCCCTGTGAGGGAGGGAGTTGAGAGTTGAGAGTTTACAGTTTACGGTTTACAGTTTACGGTTTACAGTTTACAGTTTACAGTTTACGGTTTACAGATGAAAAAAAATTAAAACACAGAGATTCTTCGACAAGCGAAGTGTGGCGCTGCAATCAGAGATACAGAGTTTTTTATTTTAAAGGTAATCATAATTTCTAATTCCTAATTACTAATTCCTAATTTAATCTCTGTGTCTCTGTCTCTCTGTGTTGACATAAAAAAGAAAGCCCTGAATCATTGCTGACTCAGGGCTTCCGGATAAAAGTGGCGGCCTCCTACTCTCCCGCATTGCATTGCAGTACCATCGGCGCAAGCGGGCTTAACTTCT
>JAEEGL011269737.1_pt1 | contig 27429 bp, 18 predicted proteins | sample 9134231 | NCBI WGS metagenome assembly JAEEGL01 (sample SAMN16246548, study PRJNA631951) | gut metagenome | biome: gut microbiome; feature: rumen; material: fiber-attached | host: Bos | place: Iran: Karaj | collected 2018-10
CAATATGGATACCCTGGTGGCCCTTGGAGCAACAGCTTCTTATGCTTACAGTGTATATGCTCTTTTTTCAATGACCGGAGCGGTGATGGCAGGGAACGAAGAACTTGTCATGCATTACATGGATCAGTTTTATTTTGAATCTGCCGCAACCATACTGACTCTTATCACTGTCGGAAAAACTCTTGAAGCAAGATCAAAAGGAAAGACTACCGATGCTCTGAAATCTCTTATGAAACTTGCTCCAAAGACAGCAGTTATTATCGAAGGAGATAAGGAGAAAACAGTTTCCATAGATGATGTAAAAGTTGGCGACAGATTTGTTGTAAGGCCGGGAGACAGCATTCCTGCAGACGGTATAGTAAAGTCAGGCGAAAGCGCCGTTAATGAATCTGCACTTACAGGCGAGAGTGTTCCCGTTGAAAAGCAGCCGGGAGATAAAGTGTCTGCAGCAACAATCAATACTTCAGGCTATATGGTATGCGAAGCAGCAAAAGTAGGTGAAGATACAACTCTTGCAGAAATTATCAAAATGGTAAGTGACGCAGCGGCAACCAAGGCACCTATTGCAAAGATTGCTGACAGAGTTTCGGGAGTATTTGTGCCTGCAGTTATCGGTATTGCACTTGTCACGTTTATCGTGTGGTTAATAGTCGGGCAGACTTTCGGATATGCCATGGCAAGGGCCGTGTCTGTACTTGTAATCAGCTGCCCGTGCGCACTGGGACTTGCAACACCTGTTGCGATAATGGTTGGAAACGGTGTAGGTGCTAGGAACGGAATACTGTTTAAGACTGCTGCAGTTCAGGAACTTACGGGAAAAGTTCAGATAGTCGCTCTTGATAAGACAGGAACCATAACAACAGGTATTATGTGTGTTACTGATTTAATACCTGCAGACGGTATAGATGAAAATGAACTGATTGAGGTAGCATACGCACTTGAATCAAAAAGCGAACATCCAATCTCAAAAGCAATTATTGAATATTCAAAAGAAAGAAATATCAGTCTTAAGGAAACAACAGAGTTTGAAGTATTGTCCGGAAACGGATTAAAAGCAAAACTTGACGGAGTATCTGTTGCAGGGGGAAATACAAAGTTCATTGGCAGCATATTAAAAAATAATAATACATTCCCCGAAGTCCATACTCTTTCAAAGCAGGGAAAGACGCCTGTTCTTTTCATCAAAGAAAATAAACTCCTCGGAATAATCGGAGTTGCCGATACCATAAAGGATGACACTCCGGAGGCAATCGTCGAGCTTAAGAGAATGGGTATTCACACTGTGATGCTTACCGGTGATAACGAGATTACAGCAAAGGCAATTGCGAATCAGGCAGGTGTTGATGAAGTCGTTGCAGGTGTACTTCCTGACGGAAAAGAAGCGGTAATCAGAACTCTTATGGAGCATGGAAAAGTTGCAATGGTAGGTGACGGGATAAATGATGCCCCTGCGTTAACAAGAGCAGATGTGGGAATTGCCATCGGTGCAGGAACAGATATTGCTATTGATGCTGCAGATGTTGTCCTTATGAAAAGCAGTATCCGGGATGTGGCAGCTGCTGTCAGAATCTCAAGAGGGACTATCAGAAATATTCATGAAAATCTCTTCTGGGCATTTTTCTACAATGTAATCGGCATACCTCTTGCAGCAGGATGTTACGTCGCGGCATTCGGATGGACACTTAATCCCATGTTTGGCGCAGCAGCAATGGGGCTTTCAAGTTTTTGCGTTGTATCAAATGCGCTGCGACTTAACTGGCTGAAAGTTCATGACGCCGCCAAAGACAAGGCAATTAAAAAATCTGTTGATTATAAAATCATACAGACAGAAATAAATAAGAATGATACTAAAGAAAAGGAGAACAAAGAAATGAAGATTAAAGTAAACGGAATGATGTGCGGACATTGTGAGGCTCATGTTAAGAAAGCACTTGAAGCAATTGACGGAATCGAATCAGCAGTAGCTTCTCACGAAGAAAATATGGTTACCATCACTAATACAAAGGAAGTAGATGAAGCTCTTATAAAGGCTGCTGTTACGGAAGCAGGCTACGAGTACGCAGGAATGATCTGAGCCGTCCTTGAAAAAAATTCTTACTGTAAGTACTATTAACTGTAGATAAAGCAAGACCGTGGAAAAGTCATCACATTGGAGGCTAATGTGTTCATTGATTTGTTTTTAACATTTGCAAAAATCGGATTATTTACATTTGGCGGAGGCTACGCGATGATATCGATTATCGAGAATGCCTGCGTGGAAAAGAAAAAATGGATAACCCATGATGAAATGATGAATATCACGGTAATTGCAGAATCCACTCCGGGACCTGTTGCAATCAACTGTGCAACTTATGTCGGATATAAAAAAGGTAAACTTCCGGGGGCAGTTGTCGCAACTATCGGGATGATTCTTCCGTCATTTATTATTATATTTGCCATATCAAATTTTTTGGACGGATTCCTTGAAATAGCCTGGGTGGCCAATGCATTTCGCGGAATAAAGATTGCTGTCGGGATTCTTATTGTGGATGCAGCGGTCAAGATGCTAAAGAAAATGAAGAAAAAATCGATGCAGATAATCATGGTGACATGCTCTGCGATTGCGATGTTTCTTATAAGTTTATTTGCTCTTAATATTTCCTCAATGGTTCTGATGCTCGCGGCAGCGTTTACGGGTATCATCGTGTTTGGTATTAAAAATTTCACGGAAAAGAGGCAGGAAGAGAAATGATATATCTTGATTTACTGATAGGATTTCTTGAAGTCGGCTTCTTTTCGTTTGGCGGAGCGTATGCAGCGATCCCCTTAATAAGGGATGTAGTATTGGCCCACGGCTGGCTTGATGATGAAATGATTACTTATATGATTGCCATCAGCGAAAGTACCCCGGGACCGATTATGGTAAATATGGCTACATATGTCGGAACCGAAAAGGGCGGTTTGCTTGGCGCGATTATTGCCAATGCAGCAGTTGTACTTCCTGCTTTTCTTATAATCCTGCTTATAATGGTGGTAATGAAAAAGTATCTTAATAATCGTTTTGTCCGAGCTGCGCTTAGCGGATTAAAGCCCTGTATCATAGGTATTATTCTTGCAACGGGAATGTTTATGATACTGAAAAACTGTGGTTTGGTTGCAGGCGGCAAAACGGATTTTCTTACCATAGGACTTACCTGCATCATCTCTCTGATTTATTTTGGTTCAGGAAAGTTCGTAAAGAAGAGATTAAGCCCTATCATGCTTATATGCCTGTCGGCATTGGTGGGCGTAGTGGCATATGGAGTTTAAACAATGATTATCATAATAACCGGTGCATCTCATGTCGGAAAGTAATAATTCATCCACAAAAAATAATATGCTGACAGGTCCCCTCTGGGACAAGATTATCCTGTTTGCACTGCCTCTTGCTGCAAGTAATATTTTGCAGCAGCTTTTTAATTCCGTAGACGTGGCAGTAGCAGGTCAGTTTGCAGAGGACGGAGCTCTTGGTGCGGTTGGGGCCAACACGGCAATCATCGCTCTTATCATAAATCTCCTTACGGGACTTGCCCTTGGTACCAATGTAGTTATTGCCACGCTTATAGGTCAGGGACGCAAGGGAGAAGTTACCAAAGTTGTTCATACTTCGATTACCATAGGTTTTATCTGCGGTATTATCATAACCATTCTTGGTATTCCTGCGGCAAGACAGATGCTGATTCTCATCAAAACCGATGAGAGTATCCTTGATCTTGCCACTCTTTATCTGATGATTTATTTTACGGGAATGCCGTTTATTCTTGTCTATAATTTTGGTGCCGCCATTCTTCGAAGTATCGGCAATACAAAGCTTCCGATGTACGCCCTGATTATTTCGGGAATAATAAACACCGGACTTAATCTTGTCCTCGTTATCGTATTCCATATGGGAGTTGCAGGTGTTGCGATTGCCACGGTTGTATCCAACGTAATCAGTGCAATTATAGTAATCATTTCACTTCTTAAACAGAAAGAAGAATGGATACGTCTCGACCTTCGCAAACTTACAATAGATAAATATTACCTTAAGAAGATAATTCAGATAGGTGCGCCTGCAGGACTTCAAGGCGCTTTGTTCTCCATATCAAATGTTTTTATCCAGACAGGAATTAACGGATTTGGAAAAAATGCCACGGCAGGTTCTTCAGTTGGACTTAATTTTGAATACTTCTCGTTCTATATGGCAAACGCATTCACCCAGGCTGCAATTACTTTTGCCAGCCAGAATTACGGAGCGGGAGATATAAAGAGATGCCGAAAGATATGCAGACTCTGCATAGTTCTTGCACTGGTTTTCACGGAGGCAATGTCCATTACATTTGGTATTTTCAGAACGCCTCTCGCGTCACTGTACACCCATAAACCGGCGGAAATAGGATATGCAGTAACCCGTATGATGAACGTCATGCTCTTTGAAGGCATGGTTTCGATATACGAAGTTCCGGGTGGTATCCTTCGTGCCATGGGACATTCATACATGTCATCAATCATTGCCATATTCGGAACCGTTGTATTTAGATTAGTCTGGATGGGCACAGTCTTTAAAGTATGGAATTCCTTTGAGATGCTGATGGTTGTATACCCGGTATCATGGATTCTTATTTCACTAATTATGCTGCCGGCGTATTTTATCGTAATTAAACGGGAGCAGAAACGGTATATGGTAGGGTGACTGTTGAGTATTAAATAATGCCGGGAACAACTTGTTCCCGGTTTTTTTATTTGAAATTTGAAATTTAACCCTTGACTCTGACGTAACGTAATAGTTTATGGTATAGTTACACGTGAAGGAGATGAAAGCTATGAAGACAGTAAATGAAGTAAGTAAACTGACGGGAGTGAGTATACGCACTCTCCAGTATTACGACTATATCGGACTTCTGAAACCGGCCGAATATACGGAGTCAGGCTACAGGCTGTATGACGATGCAGCCCTGGAGAAATTGCAACAGATTTTACTGTTTAAGGAGCTGGAGTTTCCGCTAAAAGATATTAAGGAAATAATTAGCAGATCTGATTTTGACAAAACAAAAGCACTTGATCAGCAGATAGAACTTCTGGAATTAAGAAAGGAGCATATAGATAATCTGCTTAAACTGTGCAAATCTTTGAAAAAGAGAGGAGTGAGAAAGTTGGATTTTACAGTATTCGATTCAAGCAAGCTTGATGAATATTCAAAAAAAGCTAAAGAGCAGTGGGGAGATACTCCTGCCTATAAGGAATATGAGGAAAAGAGTAAGAAGTGGACTAAGGGTTATGAGAAAAATCTTATGGCTGACCTGGCAGAAATCTTTAAAGAATTTGGAACTATGAAGGATATGGCCCCTGAATCAGATGAAGTTCAGATCCAGGTGAAGAAACTTCAGGATTTCATTACAGAAAATTTCTATACCTGTACTGATGATATTCTTTACGGTCTTGGTACCGGATACGCAGCCGGTGGTGAGATGACCGAAAACATCGAGAAGATGGGTGGTGAAGGTACTGCAGAATTCGTGTTTAATGCCATAAAAATTCACTGTGGTAAATAAAAAGGTTTAAAAATTTTGAGTGACATCAAACACTGTTTTGATGTCACTCATTTTTATTTCCAATCATAAATATTTTCATATGAAGCAAATCAGCAATCCTGGCCATCCGTTCATTCTTTATATGATAAACAGGTCTGGCCGGCCATGGTAAACTCTCTATATATTCTCTGTCATTATCAGTTAATAAAGAAAGTTCTTTCTCATATCCATTAGGATTATATTTCCTGTCTGTTCCGAAGTTGCATTCAACATATTCTTTCGAAATTTGATTGTCTGTGCCGGAATCTTTTTTGACAAAACTCGTCTTGCCGTATTTACCTGTTACCTTTACAAACTCGCCTTTGGGTTCATCCTGAGCATCAGCCAGATTTATGCATATTGTTTTATTATCAACAAAGTGTTTCCACACATATTCCGAGACAACATTTTCTGCCACGGGATATGAGAGGTTTGCTGTAATCTCTTTTACAGTAAGTCCGTTATCGGCAAGGTGTCTTATCGCACCACCGTATGCCGTATCTTTTGTAAATGAAGCAAGTGACTGCTTGAAAAAATCTGTCATATTGTTACTCCGTTATTTGCATATCTCAATCCATGCGCAGTTGCCACAGATTTCTTCTCTGAGACCTTTATCAAGAATATTATTTTTAACTGTGGTTATGAAATCATCATACGAAACAGTCTGCCCTTCCGTAAATCCACATTTCTCAAGTACAGCCCTGTCATATGCGAGAACCTTTTCATTTGTTTTACAGATTCCATTTATGTTATTTGGACAGCTTCCGCATACTGAATCAGTTGATAATACGAGGGTTACTTTCTGATTTTTATCCTCATTTAGTTTACATAACAATGAATCCATGTTCTCCGTGAACTCTTTGCTGTACCCTTTTCCTTTATAAAATTGAAAGCACATTCCGTGATGTGGTCTTAATCTGATATCCACTCGTACAAAACCTCAAAAACTTAATACTTACAAGGTACAATTCTATCACAAAATTCATTTTTAACTCTTATAAATTATTCACAAAACTACCTGTAATAAGGGCTAAAGGTGTAAAGGAGCCGGCATTTCCACGCCGATATATATTGTGTAAAGATAAAAGTAAAAGTATAAGAGACGGAGATTAAAAGTATGAAAAGAGAAAAGATATTAAACAACAAAGGATTAACAATACTCGAGCTCATTATCGTAATTGCCGTAATGGCAATTCTCATATCGGTAGTTGCACCCCAGCTCCTTAAATATATAGACAGAGCAAGGAAGATGAAAGATATGGAGGCTGCAAGAGTTATCGGAACAACACTTGAGCGCATTATTATGACTGACCCGGAAGCTTATCAGAACTGGGAAAATATCAATGATAAAAAGAATCATGTGGAATACAAGATAGATAACTACCTCGGCGAGTCATATGTACTTACAAATGTATTTGAGTACGCAATGACATCAAAGAGAAAAGGTGCCCTCAGAGATGCAAGAGGCGACTGTGCATATCTTGCGAAGGCACTCAGCGATGACCTTGGTATGAAGAATATTATTTTAAGCTATACAAAGTACAGCTGTGGACTCCTTCGAATCGGCAAGAGATTATCTGACGGCAGAGTTGAAGTATGGATGTGTCCCGTACCCAAGGGAACTGACGGAGAGGGCAAGACTAACGGATGGCTCTACTGGAGACTGTATCCAGATCCGGATCCCAGATTCATGGGAGATGGAGCACCTGTCGGAATCAATGCAAAAGGCGCTGCAGGTACAACATTCTAATAAGATTTTGTTTTCTTCTCAAATATTAAAGTATCACGATGATATGTCTGAACAGGCATTATTATCGTGATATTTTTTTGTTGAGGTAAATACAATATATGATATGCGTATTTTTGCACAAACACCTCAAACAAAACATATAAATATATGTAAAAATGTGATATAATATCTCCGTATCTGTGAGCAGTCGAAAAGTGCGATAATTTTTGCTTATAGATATAGAGAAGAAAAAAGGAAAAGTGAGAAAGAAAAATGAGCGATTTTAAGATTAACACCAAATGCGTCCAGGCAGGTTACAGACCGGGCAACGGAGAGCCCAGACAGATACCCATCATTCAGTCTACTACTTTCAAGTATGATACAAGTGAAGACATGGGCAAGCTTTTCGACCTTGAGGCAAGTGGTTATTTCTATACAAGACTTCAGAACCCTACAAATGATTACGTAGCTGCAAAGCTTGCAGAGCTTGAGGGTGGTACAGCGGCAATGCTTACATCATCAGGACAGGCTGCAAACTTTTTTGCTATGTTCAATATTTGTGAGAATGGCGGTCATATCGTTGCTTCTTCATCTATCTACGGTGGTACATTTAACCTTATCGACGTAACAATGAGAAAGATGGGCATCGATGTTACATTCGTTTCACCTGATGCAACAGAAGAAGAGCTTAATGCAGCATTCAAGGATAATACAAAGCTTGTATTTGGTGAGACTATTGCCAACCCTGCACTTACTGTTCTCGATATTGAGAAGTTTGCAAAGGCAGCTCACGCTCACGGCGTACCCCTTATCATCGACAACACATTCCCTACTCCTGTTAACTGCAGACCTATCGAGTGGGGCGCTGATATAGTTACACATTCAACAACCAAATACCTTGATGGTCATGGTGCTGCAGTAGGTGGTGCTATCATCGATTCAGGTAAGTTTGACTGGATGGCTCATGCTGATAAATTCCCCGGACTTACTACTCCCGATGATTCATATCACGGTATTACATACGCTGAGAAGTTTGGCAAGGAAGGTGCATTTATCACCAAGGCTACAGCTCAGCTCATGAGAGACTTCGGATGCATCCAGTCTCCTCAGAATGCATTTATTTTAAATCTTGGTATCGAGTCACTTCATGTACGTATGCCCAGACACGTTGAAAACGGCCAGGCAGTTGCAGAGTTCCTCGAGAAGCATCCTAAGGTTACAAAGGTTAATTACTCAGGACTTAAGAGTGATAAATATTATGAAATCGCGCAAAAGTATCTTCCTAACGGTGGATGCGGCGTAGTTTCATTCGAGATAGAAGGTGGCAGAGCTGCTGCAGAGAAATTTATGAAGGCTCTTAAGATTGCAGCTATCGAGACACATGTGGCAGATGCGAGAACATGTTGTCTTAACCCGGCCACATCAACACATCGTCAGATGTCAGATGAGCAGCTTGAGGCAGCAGGCATTCCTGCAGGACTTGTTAGAATGTCATGCGGACTTGAGGACAAGGAAGACCTCATCGCAGACCTTGAGCAGGCACTCGCCACCGTATAAAAAGACTTTATTGGGGGAATAAAACTTATGTTAGGGAAGACAATAGGTTTTTACACAGGAAGACTTCATAATGAGGACAGTCTCGGCAACTTCGAGGCTGTCGTCAAGGAAGGCAAGGACAGAGGATTCAACATACTCTCTATATATGTGAGTATGGGTATTTCAGGTGGAACGGCTAACGATGATGAAGAATGCTACACATCATTTGTTAATGTTTGTGATGCTGTCATCATCGACGGTTTTAAGATTACCAACAGAACATTTATTTCTAAAATAGTCAGAGCAGCAGAGAAACAGGGCAAGCCCGCAATACTCTTTAATGACATCCAGGAAGACTGCAGATGTCTTTATTCAGTTGTGGAGGAGTCCTTCGATGAACTGCTCTGTCATCTTGTTAATGTACATAAGTGCACCAAAATCGATTTGATGCTTGGATATCTTCACAGATGGAATTCTGACAAGCTCATCGATATTTATCGCACTGTTCTCTCAAAATTCGGAATTAAATATGATGAAAACCGTATTGTATATGGTAACTACTGGATAGACGGAGCTCAGAGAGCGGGAGATGAACTCCTCGCCATTGATACTCCTGATGCCATTGTGTGTGCCAACGATGCGATGGCCATCGCACTTTGTGATCTCCTTAAAAAGAGGGGACTTAAAGTGCCTGATGATGTAATCGTTACAGGTATAGACGGATCGGTTAGAAGTGATTATTATATTCCGTCACTTACGACTATTGATAAAAATCAGCATGATATGGCGTCCCTGGTATTTGACCAGATTACTTCGCTTCTTGATGGCAAGGATGTCGTTCGCATGACTCCTGTTAAGTGTCCCATCAAGTATGGTAAATCATGCGGGTGTAAATCAGATGAGGGTACCGATTACTCTACAATACTTAACCGTATGTATGCTCAGCAGGAGAAGAGAGTTTCAATCGAGCCTAGACTTTTTGAGATGGCGAGAAAGCTCCCTGAGCTCTCTGAGATTAATGATATCTCTGCACTTATCACAGATAACCTTCCCGAAGAATCATTTATATGTGTCCGTGATTCGTTCCTTCAGGATATTTACGGAGCCCAGTTCAGCATGACTCATGAGGATGGCAAGATGTATGTCCTTGCCGATACGAGGAGAGAGCCAAAGACCTGGACATATTTTGACGAGAAATCTATTTTCCCTGAGTACGATCAGATTCTTGCAGGGGATGTTCCCGTTATCATATCGCCGCTTTTCTATGACGGCATGTATTTTGGTAACTGGGTTATTACAGATTCCGATTACAGTGTGGCTGCATCTATATTCGACAGATTTATCAGCCATATTGAATCGCTGTTTGCCAGATATATTAGTGACAGAAGACTTCGCCTTGCAAACTGTGAGCTTTATCATGTATCGGCTCAGGTCAAGGAGATGTCTGACCGCGATACACTTACAGGTATGCTCAGCGCCAACGGTTTTGTTGAGCAGGTTGAGGAACTCAAGAAACACTGCATGGTTAACAAGGAGACCATGGTGCTCTGCTGTATAGATATAGACAGACTTGCAAATATTAATAATATATACGGTCACTTCGAGGGCGACCATGCCATAAAAGTTCTTGGCACAATCATCTCCGATGCTGTTGGTGACCTCGGTATATGTGCGCATATCGGTGGTGATGAGTTCGTTGCAGCTCTTCATGTAAAGCTTGATGCCAAGCTTGCTGCTGATATTTTATTTAAGGAACTCGACAACCGTATTACCAACTACAATTCGGTATCAGGCAAGGAATACACAATTGAGATTAATCAGAACTCTACTGTGGTTGACTTTGATAAGGCAGATGACATGCGTGCTGTTCTTGATCAGGCATTTGCTGAGAAGGCACTTATCAAGGAAGGCAGAAAGAGAGTAGGCAATACAACAGCTGTCGTACCGGACAATGATGAGAATTCTATTGTCGATGACTGCATTAATAACAACAGATTCAGATATGCATATCAGCCTATCGTCAGTGCCAAGGATGGAAGCATCTACGCATACGAAGCACTTATGCGTTCAGCTACTGAGAAGTTTATCTCTCCCCTTACTATCCTTAAGCATGCAAGTGATACGGGCAGACTCTACGAGATTGAGAAGTCTACATTCTTTAACGTACTTAATCAGTGCTACTCGATTAGGGACAAGCTCGGTTCAAAGAGAATATTTATAAACAGTATTCCCGGATACCAGCTTGATGATATGGACTATGACAAGTTAAAGGTCCGCTATGGCGATTTCTTTGACAAACTTGTTGTGGAAATCACAGAGCAGACAGAGATGAGTGATGATGAATTCGGTATCATCGAGTACAGAAGCAAGCAGGACGGATTTGCTGTTGCCATTGATGATTATGGTACAGGATATTCCAACACAGCAGCCCTTCTTAAGTATCAGCCCCATGTGGTTAAGATTGACCGGCTTCTTATCGCTGATATTCAGGAAGAACCCAAGAAGCAGCACTTTGTTAAGAATATTATCGAGTTCGCTCACAACAACGGTTTCATGGCTCTTGCAGAAGGCGTCGAGACTATCGGCGAGCTCAGAGCAGTTATACATATGGGTGTAGACCTTATTCAGGGATTCTACACTGCTAAGCCTGACTTTAATTTCCTTGAAGAGATTTCTCAGGAAGTTTATCACGATATTATTCAGGCCAACATGGGTGAGTATACAGCTCTTCATAAGAAGATGTTTGTTGTTAACGGAGAGAAAGAGCTTCCCGTTATGCGTCTTTCTCTTGAGCAGTACACAGGCATCATTGTTGCCCAGGAGTTCTTAAATCTTGTCGGCAATTCAGATTTTGTAGCCGGTATGACTATCAAGATTAAAGATGATACTGACTGTCATATCGTCATGAAGGATGTATGTATAGCAAGTGAGGATGATACACCATGTATCGAGCTTGGTAATAATGTTAACCTTACCCTTGAGCTTTGGGGTACCAAGAATGAGCTTCATCAGGCCGGTATCAGAGTTCCGGCATCATCTTCAATCAAACTTATCGGTGGTGGTAATCTTGATATCATGGCCAAGAATGTTGAGTGTTACGGTATCGGTGGTGGACCCAAGGAGACTTGCGGAAGCGTTATCGTTGATATCACCGGCCGCCTTAATATCAAGTGTGATGGTAATAAGTGTATCGGTATTGGTGCAGGAACAATGGCAGAGGGCAGCTCACTCAGATTTGTAAATGGTCATACGGATTTTGTTATGTCATGCGAAGAGTGTGTGGCTATAGGTGCAATTAACGGTTCTCCTGAAGTGATTATTGATAACTGTTCGATTTCCCAGGAGCTTCGCGTATCCCAGGGTGTTGGACTTGGTGCCATGGATGGAAGACCTATTATCAATATGTCAAGCATGCGTATTGATATTCACGGATCGGGTACTAAGCTCTGTGGTATGGGTACCCTTGGTGAACTTGGAGGCGAGGTTAAGCTTGACGGTGGTAAATATGTTGCTACCCTTAACGGACGCGAGCTGATTATGCTCGGATCTTCAAAGGGTGAGTTTAAACTTTGGGGACGCCATGCGGGATTCAAGGTTGTTGCAGAGGGTAATGATGCTCTCGGTATCGGTTCAGGAGATGACAGGGGTATATTCGACCTTGAAGATGCCGGACTTACCATCATCCTTCGTACAGGCAAGGATAAATTTATCGGAGCCACAAGGGATAATATGAGGATGATCAGAACGACAGAAGAGTATTCCAAGACCTGATGGTTTAGGAGGATTTAAGAGTGAGGAATCACCTTAGCACGATAAATAAAGACAGAGCAAGGGCTACCGTGATCATATTGGTTGCGATAGCTGTTAATGTTCTTTTAAATTATATCGTAGGGAGACTTGGGCTCCCTCTTTATCTTGATACAGTAGGCACCATCTTTATTTCCGTTATGATGGGGGCTGTGCCGGGTCTCATTACAGCCATAGCATCAAATACTTTATGCAGTATTTTCAATGAATATGCGCTTTACTATTCTTTAATCAGTATATCAATAGTTCTCGTTACAACATATTTTGTAAAATCTGATTTATTTAAGAAAAAGAGCAATGCTGCGGTATACCTTTTGATTATTTCATCACTTGGCGGTATACCCGGTATTATTTTTCAGTGGATACTCCTCGGAGGTCCCCAGTTTGAGGACGTTGAGCAGGCTGCAAAGATGCTCTCGGAAGGATTTGGAGTAGACTTCTTTATGGCTGCACTGCTTATGAATGTAGCCTTTAATATAGTTGATAAAGGTTTCTCCGCTTTTATTGCATATATGGGTCTTGTCTATGTTCCGTCAGATTTCAAGGACCGCATGTGGAATCTGGGATGGAAACAAAAGCCAATTACTGAAGTGGAGATCAGGGAATACAAAAAGGAATCATACGCTGCAGGCAAATCGTTAAATTCCAGAATGACAATTATACTTATAGTGGCATCGGCTTCAATGGCTGCACTTATGGCATTCTGTGGGCTACAGTTGTATTTCAGGGATATTAAGAAAGAGTATGCACAGAATGCAAAGAATGCATCGGAATTCGTGGCTGAAAATATTAATGGTGATTTGATTAAAGGCTTTTTGTCAGACGGTGAATATATCTCTGAATATAGTAATCAGAAATATAAAGAGATAAACGATCTCATGATTTCATATCATGAGAGCCTTTCGGATATCGAGTATCTGTATGTATATCAGGTAAGGCCTGAGGGATGCCGTCTTGTATTTGATACAGATCCCGATGTCAGGAGTACCGACAGAATAGGTACGATGATTCCTTTCGATGATACATTTGAACCATATATCACATCGCTTTTAAACGGAGAGAGAATAGAGGTCATAGAGATTCACAGCAGGTACGGATATTTCCTTACTGCGTATACGCCCATATATGATTCAAAAGGCCATTGCGTTGCATATGCGGGGGCAGATGCATCTCTTCAGTACATGAATGACTATATCAGAGACTTCATTCTTCAGGTACTCCTGGTATTCTTTGGATTCCTTATCCTGATTATAGCGATAGGTCTCTGGTTTACATCATACAGTCTTGTTTATCCCGTTAAGAGCATGGCGAGATTTACAGGTCAGTTTATGAAACGTCAGGTTACTCAGGATGAACTTGATGACAGTGTAAAAAAAATCAGGTCACTTAATATCAGGACAGGTGATGAGATAGAAGCCCTCTACCAGTCGATTTGCAGGATGGCTTCCGGTATGGCCGAGCAGATGAGAAATGTCAGATATTATACCGAGACTGCATCTACCATGCAGAATGGTCTGATTATCACTCTTGCGGATATCGTTGAAAACCGTGACTCCGATACGGGAGCTCATGTCCAGAAGACGTCGGCATATGTGCGGATTGTTCTCGAGGCCCTTCGCAGAAAAGGTTACTATCTTGAAAAGATTACAGATGAATATATTGAAGATGTGGTTCGCTCCGCACCTCTTCATGATGTAGGCAAGGTCAGCATACCTGATGCCGTTCTTAATAAACCCGGAAAGCTTACACCGGAAGAGTTTGAGATAATGAAAACTCATACCACGGCCGGTAAGCATATTATGGAAAATGCAATCAGGATGGTACAGGGTGGTACATACTTAAAAGAAGCCAGAAACATGGCTGGTTATCATCATGAGAGATGGGATGGAAAGGGATATCCCGAGGGACTGCACGGAGAAGTTATTCCCTTATCAGCCAGAGTAATGGCTGTTGCCGATGTATTTGATGCCCTTACATCACCACGCGTATATAAGCCTGCGTTTTCTCTTGAGAAATCTCTTGAGATTATCAGTGAGGGATCAGGGACTCAGTTTGATCCTAAATGCGTAGAGGCATTTATGGATTCGCTCGATGAAGCCAAGATAATTTGGGAAAAGTATAATGAAGTTTGATTTGTCCGTAAAAAACAAGAGCGCTTTTATAACAAAAGCAGTGATTTCACTGCTTGTTGTTTTGGTGCTCTTTACATGTGCCGGAATAATAAATGTCACAGCTGATGAAGAAGAGTTGGCATATGATGCATTCGGAGGCGGATATGCCGCCACAGGTCAGCTTGAAGGATTCGGTTATACCACCGAGATATATGATGCGTCAAACGGTCTGCCTACATCAGATGCCAATTACGTTTTAGGCACAACCGCAGGATATGTATGGATAGGCGGATACAGTGGCATATTCAGATATGATGGCAATGTATTTGAGAAGGTCACAGTGTCTGACGGACTGACAAGTGGCAGATGTATATTTGAGGATACCAAAGGACGTATCTGGGTAGGAACAAATGACAACGGCATAGTTGTTATCACAGACGGTACGGCAGAACACATCACTTACAAGGAAGGGCTCCCGTCGTCATCCATCAGATCATTTGCAGAAGATGGTGAAGGCAATATTTTTGTGGGAACTACTGCCGGTTTATGTTATGTCGATGAGGCCATGTCTATCAACATAGTCGATGATGAGCGTATCAACAGTGACAGAGTACTTCGCGTTGTGGCAGACAGTTCCGGCATGATATACGGTCAGTCGGGCTCGGGTGCAGTTTTTTCTGTGACTGACGGAGCAATAGATGAGTATTACAAGAGCAGTGACCTCGGTATATCCGAGATTACAACCATTCTTCCTGATCCTGTCAGGGCAGGAGTCTTTTATTACGGTACTACCGGTGACTATATTTATTATGGCCTTTTTGGATATGGTTCCAGGGAATTAAAGAAAATCAGTCTGGACACAATTGAAGATGTTCACTGGATGAGTTATGACTGTGGCAGGGTATGGCTGGCTTCAACTACTGATGTTGGATATATCGATACGGATTTTGCTTTCCACAGTGTTGACGATCTTCCCATGGACAGTGCCATAGAGATGATGACATCTGATTATCAGGGCAACATGTGGTTTGCATCCTCAACTCAGGGTGTGATGAAGCTTGTCGCAAACAATTTCTCCAATGTCACTGAAGCAGCAGGTATTCCTGAGGATGTGGTTAATGCTACATATATAGACGGCGATACTCTTTATATTGGTACTGATTCGGGACTCTATATCGTAGACGGTGAAATGAATATTATCGAGAACGAACTCACCGCTTATATCGATTCGGAGAGAATCAGATGTATTAAGAAGGACGATGCAGGAAACATATGGGTTTGTACTTTTAAGGGTAAGCGCGGACTTGTGTGCTATCATCCGGACGGCACAGTGACGGCTTATACCGAGGATGACGGACTCCCGAGCAACAATGTCAGAAACATTACATTTACGGAGGATGGCTCGGCTCTGGTCGGTACTAACGGTGGACTGGCCATTATTAAAGATGGCGTAGTAATGAGAGCGGTAGGTGAGGATGATGGTGTTAAAAATACTGTATTCCTGACTGTTGAGAACGGCGATGACGGAGAGATTTATGCAGGCTCTGACGGCGACGGTATATATGTGATAGATGGAGATGTCGTTACTCATCTTGGCAGAGATGATGGTCTTACAAGTGATGTTGTCATGCGTATTAAAAAAGATGAGGTGAGAGGCGTCTACTGGATAGTGACTTCCAACTCTATCGAATATATGAAGGGTGGTGTCATTACAAATGTGACATCGTTCCCGATAAATAATAATTATGATCTCTATTTTGATGACAAGGACAATATCTGGATACTGTCATCATATGGTATATATCGCGTAAGTGCTGAGGATGTATTAAACGACCAGGTATCAAATTACCGTCTGTATACTCTTGCAAACGGTATGACGGGTACACCTACATCAAATTCATACAGCGCTTTTGATGAAGACGGCAATCTGTTTATTTCGTGCAGAGACGGTGTAACAAGAGTAAATATTAATCATTACCTCGAGGAGAATTCCAGCATTAAGACGGACATTGGCTCCATCATGTGCAACAACGAGCGTATCCTCCCTGAAGCTGACGGTACATATATTATTCCCAAGGGTACAGGCAGAATACAGATATGTTATTCGGTCCTTGATTATACAATGTCAAATCCTACTGTTCATGTATTCCTTGAGGGCAGTGATGAAGGCGTTACCACAACGAGAGACAAGATTTCAACCCTTGAATATACAGGTCTTAAGTATGGTGAATACGTGCTTCATATTCAGATTATTGATGATTCATCAGGTACTGTTATTCAGGATGATACATTTAAAATTATCAAGCAGCCTAAGCTTACAGAGCTTCTACTCGTAAAAGTACTGTTCGTAGGACTCCTTGTAATAATTGCAGGCTTTATCGTATGGCGCGTTATGTCCGGCACAGTCATTGCAAGACAGTATGAGGATATTAAACAGGCCAAGGAGGAGGCAGAGAGAGCCAGCACGGCCAAGACAAGATTCCTTGCTAATATTTCTCACGAAATACGTACGCCTATCAATACTATTATGGGTATGAATGAGATGGTGATGCGTGAGGATCCCAAGGATGTGCCGAAGAGCTATTTCATGTCAGTCATAAATTACTCCCTTGATATCAGAAATGCATCTGAGGCACTGCTCTCGCTTATCAATGATCTCCTTGATATGTCCAAGATTGAGTCTGGCAAAATGAATCTTGTAGAGCAGGAATATAATACGGACGAACTGCTCCGTTCCATCGTATCAATGATCAGAGTCCGCAGTTCCCAGAAAGGACTATTCTTTGACGTGGATGTTGATGAGAGCATTCCCGTCAGAATGTACGGTGACTGTGGCAAGATAAAACAGATTACATTAAATCTCCTTACAAATGCTGTTAAGTATACTCAGAAAGGTGGCTTTTCTCTCCGTGTATTTATGGAGGAAAAGACAAACGACACATGCCGTATCAGGATTAGCGTAAAGGATACGGGAATGGGGATTAAAGAGGAAGACCTCGATAAACTCTTCACTGCATACCAGCGTCTTGATGAAGTTAAAAACAGTGATATTCAGGGCACGGGACTTGGACTTGATATATCAAGAAAATTTGCTGAGATATTAGGTGGTACCCTTACATGCGAGAGTACCTACGGCGAAGGCTCCGAATTTATTCTGACATTCACACAAAAGATTGTGGACAGAAAAGCCATCGGTGCATTTATTGAAAAGCAGGATGAAAATGCTGGACCTTACAAGCCCCAGTTTGTAGCACCTGAAGCAGATATCCTCGTGGTAGACGATAATCCCATGAACCTTGAGGTTATAAAGGGACTTCTTAAGTCCACCAAGATGTTTATCACAACTGCGACGAGTGGACCTGAGTGTCTTGAGAAGATTAGGTACGGCAGATTCAACATGGTATTCCTTGATCATATGATGCCGGGAATGGATGGTATCGAGACATTAGAGAGAATCAGGGAGACGCATCCGGATCTTCCTGTATATGCCCTTACAGCAAACTCGACGGCAGGAGAGGATTTCTACATATCAAAGGGCTTTAACGGTTATCTGACAAAACCTATTGATACAGTTGTTCTTGAGCGTACTATATTAAAACATCTGCCGTCAGGAATAGTACAGATTACAAAGGTTGATGAAGCGGAAGAAGAACTTACAGAGATACCTGAGGATTTCCTCTGGGTAAAAGATGTGGATGGATTAAATGTCGATGATGGAATTAAAAATTCCGGAGGTGTTCCTTCGTTTATAATGTCTGTAAAGATGTTTTATGAGACTATCGATGATAATGCAGGTATTATCGAGAAAGCCTTTAAGACAGAAGAACTGCGGATGTTTACGATTAAGGTTCACTCATTAAAGACATCAGCCAGAATAGTCGGAGCGACAGCTCTTTCAAAGGCAGCTGAGGAACTTGAGAATGCGGGTAACCGGGGAGATAAAGATTTTATAAACAAAAATACTCCGGGATTCCTCACGGAATACAGAGCATTTAAGGAAAAACTTAAAAAAGCCGGCGGCGACGCTGCGGCTGATGACAAGCCGCCTATTGATGAGGATATGTTAAGGGACGGACTTGATACATTAAAGATTATGATTCCACAGATGGACTCGGGATCGGTAGAGATGATTCTTGAACAGCTCGGCGAATATAAATTGCCGGAGGATGTGGCTGAAACCATGTCAGAGCTTAATAAGCTCTTCAGGGTTCTTGACTGGGATAAGATGGAAGAAGTGATAAACGCTAAAGGTTAAACGGGAGACAGGATATGTTTGATAAGCAGAATAAAGTAATACTTTTCATAGCTGAAAAAGAGACATTCATGGTCAGAGTCCTTGAAAATAAAATTAAGGAGGCTGGTTTTGATTGTGATTTCTGTGGATGGGATGAAAAAGAGCTTGCATCAAAATGGTCGGAACTTGCCCATGCTGTCATCTATACTGATAACGGAGGAGTTCCTCCGGAGAAAATCATCAGCCAGATTAATGACAGAATGATGAACGACAACACAAGAGTTTCTCTTGTGGGGGACAAGAACAATGTCAAGGCATTGTCTGACAAGCTTCAGAATGTTCTTATCTATAAAAAATTTATCTCACCTGTTGATAATGTTGATTTCTTTACAAGCATCCTTGGGCTGGCTGTAAAGATAAATGAAGGAGATACGAAAAAGACAATCCTTATAGTAGACGATGATCCCGGATATATGTGGATAGTCAGGGACTGGCTTAAGAATATTTATAAAGTGGATATGGTAGGTTCGGGGCTCCAGGCAATTAAGTGGCTTGGCAAGAACAAGGCGGATTTAATTCTCCTTGATTACGAGATGCCGGTTACCAGCGGACCCGAAGTGCTTAAGATGCTTAGAAGCGATGAAGATACAAAGCATATCCCTGTATTTTTCCTTACCGGCAAGAGTGACAAGGAGAGCGTTATGAACGTTGTGGCTTACAAGCCGGAGGGATATATTTTAAAGACTGTTGAAAAGAAAGAACTTCAGGATAAGTTGAGTGATTTCTTTATGACCCATCAGTAAAGGCTGATAAATAATGATTGAATTACTGAAAGTTTACCAACTTGATATTATGCTCGTGCTGTCCGGTATTACCGGTATTCTTGCTGTGCTCGCATTTATTACCAATGCCTTTGCATTCAAGAAGAGAATACTTCTCGGCGTGTTCGAGGTCAGCGTCACGGTATTGCTTACGTTTGACAGGTTTGCATATATTTTCAGAGGTGATACGTCATCTCTCGGATATGTGATGGTCAGACTCAGCAACTTTATGGTATTTGCTTTTACCATCATAGTTATAGAGATATTCTGTCAGTATGTTGTCGATTTGTTAAAGACTGATGTGGGAATAAAACATACACCAAGGCTCCTTGTGGCAGCCCAGATAGTTGCGGCATTTGGACTTGGCATGCTGGTTATTTCCCAGCTGACTGATTTTTATTATTCATTTGACAGCTCAAACAGATACCAGAGAGGCGACGGATTTTATATATGCTACCTGATACCTGTAATTATTCTTGTCCTTGTATTTATTGAGCTTTTCAAAAACAGGAAGAAAATACGTAAAGCAGTTTTTGCGGCCCTTATTCTTTTCTCAAGTGTTCCCCTTGTGGCAGCTGCAGCCCAGGCCAAGATATACGGGGTGTCCCTTGTAAACATTTCCATGGTTGTCATGGCTGTATTCATGTATGTCCTCGTACTGTATGACATGAACAATATGGTGCTGCGCATGCACAAGGAAGAGGTTGAGTATCTCCAGAGGGAGAGAAAAGGCATGCAGCATCTTTTTGATCAGACGGCTGTATCGTTCATGGGTGCGGTTGATGCTAAAAACAGTTTTACAAAAGGTCACTCTGTTCGTGTTGCAAACTATTCAAGAATGCTTGCAAATTTATACGGCATGAGTGAAGACGATGCGGACAAAGTTTATTACGCAGCGCTTCTCCATGACATAGGAAAAGTCAGCATAGACGATAAGATTATTTTGGAGAGTGAAGAGGCTGAGAACGGTGTAAATGAGATATTCATGAATCATACCAGACTCGGCGAGAGGATACTTGGAGGTATCAAGGATTATCCGTACCTGACCGACGTGGCTCATTTCCATCATGAGCGTTATGACGGCGAGGGTTATCCCGAGGGCATCAAGGGAGACGATATCCCCATTGCAGCCAGAATAGTTGCTGTGGCAGATGTTTATGACAATATGACTTCCAAGAAATCATTCAGAGATCCACTGCCCCAGTCCCGTGTCAGAGAGGAATTTGTCACGGAGGCAGGTTTCCGTTTTGATCCGATTATTGCCAAGCTTATGGTCAATATTATCGATGAGGACGTTGATTACAGATTAAAGCAGTCGATTGATGAGACAGAAGACTTAAGCATAAACGAGATAAAGTGCGAGGCATACAGAAATACTATTTACAGAGGTATACCTATCACTGAAAATGTCATGAAGATAAAGATGAATTTCATTGCTGACGAGACAGGTGCTGACAGATTTTCCGTGCCGGCGGCCATACTATTTGATTCCATGGACGGCAGAGTTCATCATGCAGAGAGATACATCGAAGAAAACAGATATTTTGAATACGGCGAGATATGGTTTGATGGTCACTGTGTTGATACAAATGCAAGAGACATGAAGATGACTGTCATAGGCGAGCATGAGACGGCACCTGGAAAAACCGATGAAGGGACAGCTTACGAGATAGAGGTCGGCAGATACAAGGACCAGGCGAGAGTCCGTATATTTGGAGGAGAGAAAGATTATGAGATAGTCGTGGCTCTTCCTGACAGGTCGAGATACGTGTTTATCGGTCTTACCGGAGAGCACTGTGAGCTTAAGAATATCGAGACCATTGAGACAGACGAGGTTCTTAAGGAAGGTGATATCGAGCGTATCGCTGAGGAGATTTCATATACAAACCGTATGGAATCAGATATTAAAAATATTCAGGTTGACGGCTACTGCGCGAATTTTACAGACAGTGTTCCTGTAAAAGATGAGATGCGTATCGCATTTTATTCAATGACTCTGCCTGCGGCCAGATTTGTATGGCACTGTCCTTATGTTGTCCTCTTTTATTCTGATGACAAGAAGCCTCACGGCCCGGGATACAAAGAGTTTGCACTTATCAGACTGGACGGAGAGATTGTTGAGACTGATGAGAGCGCTGAGAACAAAGTACTTGTGACCAAGGGTGAAGAGTTTGAGAGCTGGAATGCATGGAAGGATGCCAACAAGAAGGGTATGGAAGTTGTCGTAAACTTCAGACGTAAGGGTAACAAAGTAACCGTTACTTCAGAGAATATGGGAATATTTATTAAGAACGTTACGACTGTTGATAAGGATATACCCGAGATATATGCAGCCATTACCGGTGATCAGTGTGCCATCACCGATATCAGAATTATTTAAAAAGCGGCCGGACTAAATCCAGCCGCCATCAAGACTTATTATCTGCCCTGTCATGTATGACGGGGCATTTATTATTGATTTAACCATTACAGCCGCATCTTCCGGCGTACCCTGTCTTCCGGCAGGTATCTGGGCGATGATGTTGTCTTTGTCTTCGGGACTTAAGTGTCCGTTCATGTCGGTGTCCATCATTCCGCATGAGATAGCATTTACTGATATGCCTGAAGGAGCCAGCTCTTTTGCGAGAGCTTTCGTGAGACCATTGACACCGGCTTTTGTGGCGCTGTATGCTGCTTCGCATGATGCACCGACATTGCCCCATACCGATGAAATATTAATGATGTGCCCGCTGTGATTTTTCAGCATTAGTTTAACTGCTTCCCTTGAGAAATAAAATACACTGTCAAGGTTGATGCCTGTGATATTATGCCATTCTTCATCTGTCATGTCCTGCAGAAGTCCAACGTATGATATGCCCGCGTTGTTTACGAGGACATCGAGACTGTCGATATCTTTATACAAATCTTTTACAAAAGCACTGTCTGATACATCGCCTTTAAAACACTGTACAGGTACGGAGTATTCGCTTTCAAGTCTTTTTCCGAGCTTATTTAATTCATCTATGTTGTTTCTGCATACGAGATACAGTCCGTATCCTTCTGCTGCCAGCATCCTTGCAATAGCTTTTCCGAGTCCCCTCGATGCCCCTGTTACGATTGCATTTTTCATAAATTTTTATCCTTTTTAATCCGGGAAAATATGATACAATTGTCAGACTTATGTAAACCTTAACAAAAAAATAAGTAAAAAAATATAAATCTGACCAAAAATCACAAAACTGCCAAATATGTATTTACACTTTACCACATAAGTCATTAAAATTTAAGATGTGGTTTATGTTTTTTATAAAAGGGGAAAGACGTAAAGTCGGATAGGGAGGTTGACATAATGTCTGAATTATATGATGTGATAATCATAGGTGCGGGCCCGGCGGGACTCACGGCAGCCATTTATGGTATGCGTGGTGGACTTAAAGTTCTCGCTATCGAACCGGCAGGACCCGGTGGTCAGATGCTGCAGACATATGCTGTTGATAATTATCCAGGTCTTCCGGGTATAAGCGGTACTGAGCTTGGCGAGAAGATGAGAGACCATGCCGTTTCTCTCGGAGCCGAGATTATCCAGGACCAGGTTCTCGATGTGAGATTTGAGGATTTTAAAAAGATTGTCATGACTGCCGAGAACGGTGAGTTTGAGACATCGAATATAATCATTGCCACAGGAGCACGCCACGCCAAGCTTGGCGTAGCCAGAGAGGATGAGCTTGCGGGTATGGGCGTATCATACTGCGCCACATGTGACGGAGCTTTTTACCAGGGCAGTGATGTCGCCGTAGTCGGTGGTGGAGACGTAGCCGTCGAGGACGCACTATTCCTTGCAAGGAGCTGCTCCAATGTTTATCTCATTCACCGCCGTGATTCGCTTCGTGCCGCAAAGGGCGTCAAGAATCAGCTTAAAGGCGTTGAGAATATTCATATCATCTGGGACAGCGTGGTTGAGGAGCTTGTTGGCGAGTTTGAGCTCGAGAGCATCAAGGTCAGAAATATTAAGAAAAACGAGACAATGGAACTCCCTGTCGAAGGAATGTTTGTGGCGGTTGGCATCAACCCTTCCACAGATATTTTTACAGGTATTGTTGATATGGATGATAAGGGATATATCATAGCGGGAGAGGACTGCAGGACCTCTGTTCCGGGCATTTATGCCATAGGAGATGCCCGCAAAAAACAGCTCAGACAGATAGTCACTGCAGTGGCTGACGGAGCTAATGCAATTGAGAGTCTTTTGCATGACAAATAATGACAATTGTGGTATAATCTAACTTATCAAAACCTAAACAGAAAGGGATGATTAATTATGGAGTTTAACATTTTAGGAAAAAACATTGAGGTTACAGACGGTATCAGAGAACATGTGGAGGACAAGCTCGGAAAATTAGAGAAGTACTTTGCACCGGACACAAGAGTCAACGTCACTTTAAGCGTCGAGAAGGATCGTCAGAAGATAGAGGTTACGATTCCTGTTAAGGGCAACATTATCCGCTCAGAGCAGGTTAGCAACGATCTCTATGTTTCAATCGATCTCGTAGAGGAGGTTATTGAGAGACAGCTTAAGAAATATAAGAACAAGATTGTCAGCAAAGAGAGAAATGCTGGAGCATTCAGACAGGAGTACATCGAGAAGGACTTCGCGGATGACGATGAAATCAAGATTATCCGTGAGAAGAAGTTCGACATCAAGCCCATGTATCCCGAAGATGCATGTGTACAGATGGAGCTCCTTGGACACAGCTTCTTTGTATTCAACAATGCTGAGACAGATCAGATCAATGTGGTATACAAGCGTAAGGGCAACACATACGGACTAATAGAGCCTGAAATCTGATAATTATAATCAAACGGTTAACATAACGCGACGCCTTGAATTTACTGAAAAGGCGTCGCGTTTTTCGTTTACAAATACGATTCTTCTATGATAAAATATTAGTCGGCTGACTGCGGTTTATGATTCGAAATCGCGTCTGAATTTTTCAAATATTTTTCAATAAATTTTCTTAAATGGAGGAAAACAAAATGGCAAGAAAAGTCGTTATAGCCAGTGCATGTCGTACTGCAATCGGAACAATGGGCGGATCCCTTTCTACAACACCCGCTGCAGACCTTGGCGCAATCGTTATCAAGGAAGCTGTTAAGCGTGCAGGTATCAAGCCTGAGCAGGTTGATCAGGTATACATGGGATGCGTTATCCAGGCAGGTCTCGGCCAGAACGTAGCTCGTCAGGCTACAATTAAGGCAGGTCTTCCCATCGAAGTACCCGCAGTTACAATGAACGTTGTATGTGGATCTGGTCTTAACTGCGTTAACCAGGCGGCACAGATGATCATGGCAGGCGATGCAGATATCGTAGTTGCAGGTGGTATGGAGAACATGTCAATGGCTCCTTACGCAGCTATGCAGGCTCGTTTCGGTTACAGAATGAACAACGGCAAGTTCGTTGACTGTATGGTAAACGATGCACTCTGGGATGCATTTAACGATTATCATATGATTAAGACAGCTGACAACATCGCTGAGCAGTGGAAGCTTACAAGAGAAGAGCTTGATGAGTTTGCTCTGAAGAGCCAGCAGAAGGCTGCAGCAGCAATCGAGTCAGGTGCTTTCAAAGAGGAGATCGTTCCTGTTGAAGTAAAGAAGAAGAAAGAGACAGTTGTATTCGATACAGATGAAGGCCCTCGTCCCGGATCTACAATGGAAGGACTTGCTAAGCTTCGTCCTATCAATCCTGACGGATTCGTTACAGCAGGTAACGCTTCAGGTATCAACGACGGTGCAGCAGCACTCGTTATCATGAGCGAGGAGAAAGCTAACGAACTCGGCATCAAGCCTATGGCTAAATTCGTAGCAGGAGCTCTTGCAGGTGTTGATCCTTCAATCATGGGTATCGGACCTGTTGCAGCTACAAAGAAGGTTATGGCTAAGGCTAACTACAAGATCGAAGACTTCGACATCATCGAGGCTAACGAGGCATTCGCTGCTCAGTCTGTAGCAGTTGGTAAGGACCTCGGCATCGACGTTGAGAAACAGCTTAACCCTAACGGTGGTGCTATCGCACTCGGACATCCTGTTGGAGCTTCTGGTGCTCGTATCCTTGTTACACTTCTTCACGAGATGAAGAACAAGGGAGCTAAGAAGGGTCTTGCAACACTTTGTATCGGTGGTGGTATGGGATGTGCCACAATCGTTGAGATGGATTAATCATTATTTAAAGGAGAACATAAATGGATTTCATTCTTTATGAAGTAAATGGTGCCGTTGGTACTATTACAATCAATCGTGAGAAGGCTCTCAACGCTCTTAACTCACAGGTACTCGATGAGCTTAATGCAACACTTGATGCTGTAGATCTCGATACCGTAAGATGCCTTATCCTTACAGGCGCAGGCGAGAAGTCATTCGTTGCAGGCGCAGACATCGGAGAGATGAGCACACTTACAAAGGCTGAGGGCGAGGCATTCGGTAAGAAGGGTAATGATGTATTCAGAAAGCTTGAGACATTCCCTATTCCCGTAATTGCAGCAGTTAACGGATTCGCACTCGGTGGCGGATGCGAGATCTCAATGAGCTGTGATATCAGAATCTGCTCAGACAATGCAGTATTCGGACAGCCTGAAGTTGGTCTCGGAATCACACCCGGATTTGGCGGTACACAGAGACTTGCAAGACTTGTAAGCCCCGGTATGGCTAAGCAGCTTATCTACACTGCCAGAAATATCAAGGCAGCAGAAGCATACAGAATCGGACTTGTTAACCAGGTTGTTTCAGCAGAGGTTAACGAGGCTGGCGAAGTAGTTACTTCTGCAAAGGATGCTCTTATGGCAGCAGCCAACAAGATGGCAGCAGGCATTGCACAGCAGGCTCCCATCGCAGTTCGTAACTGCAAGAAGGCTATCAATGAAGGTCTTCAGGTAGATATGGACAAGGCTATCGTTATCGAGGAGAAACTCTTCGGTGACTGCTTCGAGACAGAAGATCAGAGAGCAGGTATGGGCAACTTCCTCGAGAAAGATAAAGAGAAGAAGCTCAAGGTAGTTCCTTTCAAGAATAAATAATTTTATTAATATATTTTAAGGAGGCACAACAATGAAAGTTGGTGTTATTGGCGCAGGAACAATGGGACAGGGCATTGCTAAGGCATTTGCTCAGATCGACGGCTACACTGTAGCTCTCTGCGATATCAAGCAGGAGTGGGCAGAAGGCGGCAAGAACAAGATCGTTGCAGGTTATGCAAAGCTTGTTGAGAAAGGAAAACTCACACAGGACGCTGTAGACAAGATTGTGGGCAGCATTACACCCGGTCTTAAAGAGGACCTTTGTGCAGACTGCGACCTCATCGTAGAGGCAGCATTCGAAGACATGACAGTAAAGCAGACTACATTCAAGGAGCTTGACGCTATCTGCAAGCCTGAGTGTATCTTCGCTTCAAACACATCTTCACTCTCTATCACAGAGATCGGTAAAGGTGTTAACAGACCTGTAGTAGGTATGCACTTCTTCAACCCTGCAGACAGAATGAAGCTCATCGAAGTTATCGCTGGTGTTAACACACCTGATGAGACCGTAGAGGCTATCAAGAAGATTTCTGTAGAGATCGGCAAGGAGCCCGTACAGGTTAACGAGGCAGCAG
>JAEEGL013113599.1_pt1 | contig 27429 bp, 19 predicted proteins | sample 9134231 | NCBI WGS metagenome assembly JAEEGL01 (sample SAMN16246548, study PRJNA631951) | gut metagenome | biome: gut microbiome; feature: rumen; material: fiber-attached | host: Bos | place: Iran: Karaj | collected 2018-10
CCCATCGGCGTAAGCTTCGGCGGCGTCGGAGGCTCCATCGACCTGGTCAGGGTGCCCCTGGTGATCTTCGCCTTAAGGTGGGGCTGCGGCTGGGGCGTCATCGCCGGCCTCATCTTCGGTACCCTCAAGTTCTTCATAGGCGGCAGCGCCATCGACATAATCTCCATAATCTTCGATTATTCCGTCGCCTACGGAGCCGTAGGCCTCGCCGGTCTCTTCTCAAAGAAGGGCATTTCGGAGGCTCCCCTGGGAGCCCTCGTCGGCTGCATAGGCCGCTTCATCATCCACTACATCAGCGGCTTCACCGTCTACGCTGTCTGGATGCCCGATGAGTTCATGGACATGCCCATGACCAGTCCCTTCATTTATTCGCTGCTCTACAACGGCACCTACATGCTGCCCAACACCGTACTCTGCGTCGCGGTGATCGCGGTCCTGGCCAAGGCCGCTCCGAAGCTTTTCAGCAACAAGTAGGCTGCGGCAGCTCCGAAGCGCTTCACACAAAAAATATGGTACAACATTCATCCTTATGATATACTCATAGGGATGAATTTTTATGGAGGAAGCGATGAACATTAAATATAAAAGGGTGCTGCTGAAGGTCAGCGGCGAGGCTCTCGCGGGAGCCGCCCATACCGGTATAAACGATGAGCTCCTTCTCGGAGTCGCAGAAGATATAAAGGCGATACGCGATCTGGGCGTACAGGTCGCCGTGGTCGTGGGAGGAGGCAACTTCTGGCGCGGCAGGACCTCCGAGCACATGGACAGAGCCTCGGCCGACTACATGGGCATGCTGGCGACCTGCATCAACGGTCTGGCCTTAAAGGATGCTTTAAGAAGGGCAGGGGCTGAAGCCATCGTCCAGACAGCCCTTGAGATAGAGCACGTGGCTGAACCTTACCACAGAGAGAAAGCCGTATCTCATCTCGAGAGCGGAAAGATCGTAATATTCGCGGCAGGCCTGGGAAGCCCCTTCTTCAGCACCGATACCACAGCAGCCTTAAGGGCTGCTGAGATAGGCGCCGACGTGATACTGATGGGCAAGAAGGTGGACGCCGTCTACGACAGCGACCCCGAAAAGAACCCCAATGCCAAACGCTTCAGCCGCCTGACCCACAGCCAGGTGCTGGAGATGGACCTCAAGGTCATGGATTCCACCGCAGCTTCTCTCTGCAGGGACAACGGCATCAGGATCCACGTCTTCGGCCTTGCCGAAGAGAACGGCATAATCCGCGTCTGCCGGGGTGAAGAGCTCGGCACGATAGTGGAGTAGCTTAAAGAAAACGAATACAACGCCTTACAGCGCAGAAGGCATGATATATAACCGAAGGATCTTACAGGAGGAAAATATGAGCAGCACCAAAGAAGAGTACAAAGAGAAGATGCAGAAGACCCTCAGTGTCCTCAAGCAGGACCTGAACACCGTCAGAGCCGGCAGAGCCAACGCCGCTCTGCTCGACCAGATCAGCGTTGATTACTACGGGTCCCCGACCCCCATCAAGAACATCTGCAGCATCAGCGTCCCCGATCCCAGGAGCCTGCTGATCACCCCCTTCGACCCCAAGAGCATGAAGGACGTAGAGAAGGCCATCATGGTCTCCAACCTGGGCATCAACCCCACCAACGACGGCAGGAACATCCGCCTGGTGATCCCCGCCCTCACCGAGGAGCGCAGAAAAGAGCTGACCAAGGTCATCAAGAAGATGGGCGAGGAGTCGAAGGTCGCCGTCAGGAACCTGAGGAGGGACGTCAACGAGACCCTCAAGAAGGCCCAGAAGAACAGCGAGATCACCGAGGACGACCTGAAGAACGAGCTGGATGAGATCCAAAAGCTCACCGACAACTGCATGAAGGATATCGACAAGATGATCGCGGAAAAAGACAAGGAGCTCATGGAGCTGTAATGCCTTTTCCCGACTGCTTAGGACTGGAATTGAACGAAGCGTCGCGGCTTTTGAAGAGCTGCGGCGCGGATTTTCATGTAAAAACGGCAGCTCCCTTCTTCGGAGGCCGGCCAAAGGAAGCTCCCGAAGGGCCTCTTACGGTAATAGGTCAGAAAGAAGAGGGGAAAGCCCTTGTACTTACCGTTTGCGCTGTTCCCCCGGAGGGCGACGAGCATGAGCGAAAGCGTTAAAAAACTACCCGTCCACGTCGCCGTGATAATGGACGGCAACGGCCGCTGGGCCAAGGAGAGGGGCATGATGCGCCTCATGGGCCACAACGCCGGCATGGAAGCCCTGCGGGAGATCGTGAGGCATTCCGGGAGCATAGGCATAGGGTATCTGACCGTCTACGCTTTTTCGACCGAGAACTGGAAGAGGCCTGCCGACGAGGTCTCGGGCATATTCAGGCTGCTGGTAAAGTACGTGGAGTCTGAAATAGAGGAGCTCAACAGAAGCAATGTCAGGGTGCGCATCATAGGCGACCTGAGCCTTCTTCCCGAAGAATCGAGAAAGGCCGCGCTCTACGCGGTCGAAACCACCGCGGGCAACAGCGGGCTGGTTTTTTCCATCGCGATCAACTACGGGGGCAGGGCGGAGATCGCAAGAGCCGCCAGGCTCATCGCCGAAGACGTTAAAGCCGGAAGGCTTGAAATTGACAGTATAGACGAGGCCGCGGTATCCTCGAGGCTTTACACCGCGGATATGCCCGATCCCGACCTTGTCATAAGGACGGGAGGAGAGCAAAGGCTCTCCAACTTCATCACCTGGCAGACGGCCTACAGCGAGGTCTATGTGACCGATGTGTACTGGCCCGATTTCACTCCCGAAGAGTACGATAAAGCTCTGGACTGGTATACGGGCCGCGACAGAAGATACGGAGGCATCAAATGAAGACCAGGATAATCTCAGCCTGCATAATGGCGCCGCTTCTGGCGCTGGTCTGGCTTGGCGGCCTTCCTCTCTTTTTTGCCTGCCTTATCATCGCCTTCATGGGTATGAGGGAGTTTTACAACGGGCTCAAAGTCATGGGAAAGGATCCCTGCGTCATCACAGGCTATACGAGCCTTGCGCTGCTCTTTCTCATAGTGTGCCTTAGGGAGTTCGCGGGTCTTTTGAAAGGGGACGCCCTGATCCTCGCCGCGGGAGCCTGGCTCTTTGTAACTTTTGTCATGGCCCTGGGCGTAAGCCTTGTAAGGGAGGATCACGACGTATTCGACGGCCCTCTGGGGGCCCTGGCAGCCCTCTACATCGCTTTTTTCTGCGTCCACGTGATATTATGCGAAAGACGCTTCGGAAGCGCTGTGTGGCTGATCTTCCTGTCTGCCTTCGGCACCGACATTATGGCCTACTTCACAGGATATTTTCTGGGAAAGCACAAGCTCTGCCCCAGGCTCTCGCCCAAGAAGACCGTTGAAGGAGCGGCGGGAGGGGCCCTGGGAAGCGCTCTCTTCTGCATGGTATTCGGCCTGCTTCAGAAGGCGGGCAGCCCGGCTGCGTACTTTCTGATCGGACTCGTTGCTTCGCCCTTCGCCCAGGCGGGAGATCTGATCGCCTCAGCCTTCAAACGAAAGATGGGCATAAAAGACTACGGAAACCTGATACCGGGCCACGGGGGCATAATGGACCGTTTCGACTCCGTCCTCCTCACTGCGCCCTTCATCTACTACGCCCTGAGCCTGGTAAAGATTGTGTAGGCTGCTCTGACGGCGCTGTGCCTGCCGGCCGCAGGGCTGGGGTCCGCAGGTCTCCGAAGCGCCAGACAGCTTTCCTGATAATATAAGAAAGACCTTCAATGAAGAAGATATGCGTGCTCGGGTCGACCGGGTCCATAGGGACCCAGACCCTCGACATAATAAGAAATAACCCGGAAGAGTTCTCCGCCGTGAGCCTCACCGCCGGTAGGAACATGGAGCTCTTCAGAAAGCAGCTGGAGGAGTTCAGGCCCCGCTACGCCGCCGTCGCCGGGATGGAGGACGCCATGGAGCTTGCGAAGGACTTCCCCAAGACCGCCTTCGGCTTCGGCATGAACGGAATAGTGACCGCTGCCTCCATCGCTCCCTGCGACATGGTCGTAAACTCGCTTCTCGGCATGATGGGCATAAGGCCCACTTACGAAGCCGTCAGGGCCGGCAGGGACATAGCCTTCGCTAACAAGGAGACCCTGGTCGCGGCAGGCTCCCTCATAATGTCGGCCGTCAGGGAAAAGGGCGTGAACTTCCTTCCCGTGGACAGCGAGCATTCCGCCATATTCCAGGCTCTGCAGGGCGCCGCGGGAAACCCGGTAAAGCGCATACTTCTCACGGCCTCGGGCGGGCCCTTCAGAGGATATACTTACGGGCAGCTGAAGAACGTGACCCTGAAGCAGGCTCTTAAGCACCCCAACTGGTCAATGGGCGCCAAGATCACCGTCGATTCCGCGACCATGATGAACAAGGGCCTTGAGATCATCGAAGCCAGCTGGCTTTTCGATACCCCGGCAGAGAAGATAAAAGTGCTGGTCCACCCGGAGAGCGCGGTCCACTCGGCCGTCGAATTCGAGGACGGTTCGGTGATAGCCCAGCTGGGCGCTCCCGACATGCGCCTTCCCATAGCCTACGCTCTGAGCTGGCCCAGGAGGATCAAAAACGCCGGAAAGACTCTTGATCTTGCAGCTCTGGGTACTCTTCACTTCGAAGAGCCCAACCCTTCGGTCTTCCGCTGCCTGGCCCTGGCATACAGGGCGATAGAAGCGGGGGGGAGCTACCCCTGCTGCATGAATGCGGCCAACGAGGAAGCCGTCGCTGCCTTCCTCGCTGAAAGGATAGGCTTTACGCAGATCGCGGACGTGGTCGAAGCATGTCTCGACAGCCACGAGTCCGTCGTCTTAAGTTCCATCGACCAGGTCGAAGAGCTTGAAAAGAGGGTAAGAGCCCGGGCGGCCGCGGTCATCTCCGCCATGGAAAAGGGAAAGGAGGAATCATGAGATACGTACTTACGCTCATATACGCCTTCCTGCTGTTCTGCATGATGATAATAATCCACGAGTTCGGTCACTTCATCACCGCCAAGATATTGGGTGTGAAGGTCAACGAATTCTCCATAGGAATGGGCCCCGCCCTCTACAAAAAGCAGGGCAAAGAGACCCTGTTTTCGGTGCGCCTTTTCCCCATAGGGGGTTTTTGCAGCCTTGAAGGGGAGGACGAAGACGGCGAGACCGACAAGAACGATCCCAGGTCTTTCCTCAACCAGTCCTATCCCAACAAGTTTCTCATACTGATGGCGGGCTCGGTGATGAACCTGGTCTTCTGCATAGTCATCATGTTCATCGTCTACCTGTGCCTTAAGGTGGGGGCCGCCAAAGCGCTGAACTACGCCCTCGGAATCACCGGCTTTGTGGTAAAGTCCATATACACGGGGCTTCGCATGCTGCTCTCGGGAGCGGCGTCGGGCGACGACGTCATGGGCATAGTCGGCATCGCCGGAGTCGTGAGCGAGCAGGCAAAGATGGGAATGCTTGACGTCAGCTACCTGATGGCGATGCTGAGCGCCAACCTCGCGGTCATGAACATGCTGCCCATACCGGCTCTGGACGGGGGACGCATCTTCCTCCTGATCATCAAGTGGATCTCCCGCGGCAGGCTCTCCGACAGGACGGAAGCCATCATAAACACCGTGGGCATGGTCCTGCTTCTTATACTCATGATATTCCTTGTGGTCAAGGACGCTTTGAGATTCTTTTAGGAGAGGTTTCCGATGAGAGTGACGAGACAGGTCAAAGTGGGGGGCATCGCCATAGGCGGCGGAGCTCCCGTAAGCATACAGTCGATGTGCAACACCGATACCAGAGACCCGAAGGCAAGCCTTGAGCAGATCGAAAGGCTGGTTGACGCCGGCTGCGAGATCATAAGGCTCGCGGTGCCCGACATGGAGGCTGCCAAAGGCTTCGGCGAGATCAAAAAACGCTGTCCCATACCCATGGTCGCCGACATACACTTCGACTACAGGCTGGCTATAGCGGCCATAGAAAACGGGGCGGACAAGATACGCATAAACCCCGGCAACATAGGAAGCGAAGAGAAGGTCGCCGCAGTGCTGTCGTCGGCCAAGTCGGCGGGGATACCCATAAGGATAGGCGTGAACTCGGGCTCCCTTGAAAAGGAGCTGATCGCAAAGTACCAAGGAGTCACGGCGGAGGCTCTCTGCGAGAGCGCTCTCAAGGCAGTCTCCTACTGCGAGAGCTTCGGTTTTGACGACATAGTGGTATCGCTCAAGTCGGCCGACGTAAAGATGAACCACGAAGCTCACAAGCTCTTTGTAAAAGCGTCGGACAGGCCCCTCCACATAGGGCTCACCGAGTCGGGGGCCGGCCGCATGGCGGAGCTCAAGTCCACCGCGGCTCTGGGGGCTCTGCTGCTCGAGGGCATAGGGGACACTATGCGCATATCTCTGACGGGAGACCCGGTAAGGGAAGTGCTGCTCGCCAAAGAGGTGCTGGCCGCCGTAGGCGTAAGAAAGAGGGGCATAGACTTCGTGTCGTGCCCGACCTGCGGAAGGACGAGGGTAGACCTTCCTTCCATAGCCCGCGACGTTGAAGCGAGGCTATCGGGCCTTTCGGACAGGCTCGCTTCGGAAGGCCGCTTTTTAAGGGTCGCGGTCATGGGCTGCGAGGTAAACGGGCCCGGCGAAGCCGCGGGGGCCGATTTCGGAGTGGCCTGCGGCAAGGGGGTGGGCCTGATACTGGATCACGGCAAAATCATCAAAAAAGTTGATGAAAAGGATATTGCGGATGAACTCATAGCGCTCATAAGCGCTGAAAAAACGGGGGAATGAAAAAATGAAAAAACTGATCGTTATATTGCTGGCCCTGGCACTTTGCGCGGGGCTGATGGCGGGCTGCGGGGCAAAGGAAGAAAAGCCGCAGGAGAACCCCTCCTACCAGCAGGAGCAGAAGCCGGAGGAAAAACCGGCCGAAAAACCGGCTGAGACCCAGGCTCCCGAGCAGAAGCCTGAGGAAAAGCCCGAAGAAAAGAAGGAAGAGACTTCCGCAGAGCCTCCCTTCAGGCTCACTAAAGAGGAGTACCCCCGGGTGGACGGGTCCACGGTGACCATACCCCTCTCCGAGGCCTTCTACTCGACCCTCACCGGGTCCACAGCCGATGAGGCGGCACTTGCCGTAAAGCACAACAAGACCCATTCGGCCTACGTGAATCTCATCAACGGGGACTGCGACATCATCTTCGTGACCAGCCCCAGCGAGGGCGAACAGAAGCTGGCGAAGGACGCCGGTGTCGAGCTGGAGGTGGTGCCCATAGTGAGCGAAGCCTTCGTATTCCTCACCAGCGCCGACAACAAGGTCGAGGGCCTGACCCACCAGCAGATACTGGACATCTACAGCGGCAAGATCACCAACTGGAAGGAAGTCGGAGGGGACGACGTGCCCATAAGGGCCTTCCAGAGGCCTGTCAATTCGGGCAGCCAGACCGGTATGATAGACCTGGTCATGGGGGACACCCCCCTGGCCGATCCTCCCACCGAGCTGGTCACCGCCTTCATGGGAGAGCTGGTCGACGCGGTCGCGACCTACGAGAATGAGCCCGACGCCATAGGCTACTCCTATTACTACTACGTAAACGACATGTGGGGCTACAACAAGACCAAGCTGCTGGCAATAGACGGGGTGAAGCCCGACAACAGCACGATCGCCGACGGCAGCTACCGCTATCACACCGCCTATTACGCGGTGATAAGGGGCAGCGAGGCCGAGGACAGCACGGTGAGGAAGATGCTCGCCTGGATACTCTCAGAGGAAGGGCAGAAGCTCGTCGAAGACACCGGTTACGTCAGAGCCGGAAAGTAGGTGAACGAAATGAAGAAGATCAAGACCGTCATAGCTCTTATCATGATCCTGGTCCTTCTTTCCTCCTGCGGCGGAGCGGGAACTCCGCAGACACAGCCGCAGACTCCCCAGCAGACCAAGACCGAAGAGCCTCAGCAGACCCAGGATCCCGCCACGACTCCGGCAGACACCCAGACGCCGGAGCCGGAAAAGACCCAACCCGAAGAGCCGAAGCCTTCGTACGCTTCTCAGCCTAAGCTCAGGACCGCCAGTTACAACCCCCTGACCGTCACCGAGCACAGTGAGACCCGATCCGAAGACAGCGACGGCGCAGCCGGCAGCGTCAACATGTATTTCTCGACCATAGAAGGCCTATCCGATCCCGAGGTCGAGAGCAGGATCAACGGCGACATCATAGGCATATACAACAGGGCTGTCCGCTGGGAGATCCCTCCATTCAGGGGCACGGCGAACGTGGATCCCGCCAAATACGAGAAAGGCAGCAAGTACTTCAATCTCACCGTCGACTGGAACTATAACGACTACCTGAGCTACATAGGCTGGTCCTCGATATACTCCGAAAGCGACGGAACCACCTTCTGCGATTACTACCCCGCGGTCTATGACCTTCGCAGCGGAAAGAAGCTGGCTCTTAAGGACATATTCGCCGAGGGTTATCCCTATGAGGAAGTCATAAACAGGAAGGTCCTCGAATATCTCCGTAAGATCAAGGCCGACGACGAGACCCGCGACCCCGACGGATACTCAGAGGACGATTATTACGAGTATTACGAAGATACCAGCGTGAAACTGGTCTCTCCCTTTAAAGGCATAAGGGAGGACCAGGGCTTCATACTGACCGATTACGGTCTCAAGGTCATACTCGATTACAATAACAGAGAACTGGATTTCACCGGCAATTACGTATGCCCCGCCATGGTCGAGATAAGCTTCAGCGAATTCGAAGACGGGCTGCTGCTCTCAAGAGACTGCGACCCATCAGTTTACAGGGATAAGGTAGGAGAAGGCAAGAAGCTGCTCTCTGGCCTTGGAGGAGAGGAGGTCTACGAGAAGACCAAGCTCTACGACGGTCCCTATCACATCTACTATGAGGAGGAGTTGCGCTATCCCGAGCTGGCCCCGAAGGAAATGATCGACATGGTACACGATCTGCAGAAGGAGCAGAGGGTCCCCCTGGGCCCCTACATCAAGGCCTGCGAGGAGGCTCCGAACCCGGGCGACAAGTACTATTACTTCAACTGCTATGCCTATATCAACATGATAGGCGATTATTACAGCGTTTCGGTCTATTCCGACGCTCCTGCGGTGGAGGATGACGGCGAATACATATCCGGAAGCTTTGACGGCATATACGACAGCAATTTCAAGCTGCTTGAGCCCAAGGACATGTTCCAGGAGGGCTTCGACTGGGTCAGCTTCCTGAGCTCTGCCTTTGAGGAGAATATCGAGCGCGAGAAGGAATACGGCGCCCAGGCTGAAGAGCAGCCCGACTGCAGGGCCATGGCGGAGAGCGCCACGGTCTCCATATCCAACGACTCGGTATACTTCAACTCGTCGATCACCGTGCCCATGCACAATTACAACTGGGACTACGATTTCGACTACAGACCCAGTTGTTCGGTGGATTTCAAGTCCGACGACGTGCTGCTGCTGAGATACTGATATCCCGATGTCTTTTGCGAGCCTGAGCTTCATATTCTTCTTCATACCGGTATTCTTTGCCCTGTACTTCGTAACGGGGGGCAGGGTGCGCATGGCTGTCCTTCTTTTGGGCAGCCTGCTTTTCTATGCCTGGGGGGATGTGAGGGCTCTGGTTCTGCTCATCGGGCTCAGTCTTTTCACCTGGCTGATCGGCCTCGGGGCAGCGAAGAGCAAAGCGCTGATGTGGGCCGGGATCGCTGTCAATATAGGAAGCCTGTGCTTTTTTAAGTACTTTGAGAACTCTCTGGGGCTGCCTGCTGGCATGTCCTTCTACGTCTTTCACGCTGTGAGCTACCTGGCCGACGTAAAAAGGAGGGGCAGGGGAGCGGATCCGCTGCGCTTCGCGGTCTACATGACCATGTTCCCAAAGCTTCTCATGGGCCCCATAGTGAGCTTTGACGACTTTGAGGAAAAGTACTCCGTTATGAAGCCCTGCGCCGAAAAGATGGCAGACGGGGCCTTCCTCTTCACGGTGGGCCTCGCGAAAAAAGCCTTGCTGGCGGGGCCGCTCTCGGCCTTCTGCTCCTCAGTCTGGCAGGACGCCTCTTCGTCGCCGCTTTCCGCCTGGACGGCCCTCATCGCCTTCGGCCTGCAGCTTTACTACGATTTCAGCGGCTACAGCGACATGGCGAGAGGCCTGGGCCTCATGTGCGGCATTGACATAGGCATCAATTTCGACCATCCCTACTGCTCTGCCTCGGTCTCCGAGTTCTGGCGCCGTTGGCATATGAGCCTGGGGGCTTGGTTCAGAAAGTACCTGTACTTTCCATTGGGCGGAAGCAGGAAGGGCACGGCAAGGACCCTGTTCAACCTGATGGCGGTGTGGCTCGCGACGGGAATATGGCACGGAAACAGCCTCAACTACCTCTTCTGGGGCCTGGGGCTGGGAGTTATAATATGCTTTGAAAAGCTGACCCGCTTTTCGGAACGGGTGCCCGGGCTTTTGGGAAACCTCTGGCAGCTCTTCTGGATACTTCTCGGCTGGGTGTTCTTCTGCACCGCGGATATAAACGAAGCCATGGAGTATTTTCGCTGTCTCTTCACCGGCTTTCCCCTCTACGTCAGCGCGAGCCTCTCTTCGGCCTTCCACGACAACTGGGGGCTGCTGCTGATATCGGCCTTCTGCGCGGCTCCCCCCGTCTCTGACTGTGCAAAGGAGCTCTGGGGAGAGGGAAAAGGCTTCGCAAGAAATGCTATACGTAATATAGTTATGGTAACTCTCTTTGCATTTTCAATAATAATGCTCATCAATTCAGGCTACAGCGCTTTTATATACGCAAGGTTTTAGAAATGAACAGAATAGGTTCACTTATCACAGCGGCGGTGTTCTTCGCCTCCATACTGAGCGGCTCCGTGGGAAGTCTGACTTCACCTTACTCCGAGTTTTCTGAGATCGAGAACAGAGCGCTGGCTCCCATGCCTTCCGTCGAGCTCTTAAGGAATGCTCCCTCGGAATACTGCGCAAAGCTCGAGGAATACCTTAGCGACCACTTTTACCTGAGAGACTCCATGATCTCCGCCTATACCTCATATCTTCTCGCCAGCGGCAAGAAGAACGTGAGGGGCCTTCTGGTCCTTGACGAACGCGTGGACGAGCTGGCGGCCGATACTCCCTCTGAGGGCGAAGAGAAATTCCGCATAAGCTCCGACTTCCTCTTCAGCGAGGTATTCACAGTCGTAAGGAACCGCTGCGGCTGGCTGTTCGAGAACATAGACAGGGTGCAGAAAGAGTTTGAAAACGCCGACTTCGTTTACGCCGTGGTGCCTGACAAAGTTCTCGCCCTTTCCGAGGGCAGCCCCTCCCTCGACGACAGCCTCTGCCGTGAGAACCTCAGCTTCATAAAAGCGGGAGCGGCCGACCACAGCGTGAAGGTCCTGGATATCTGCAGCGACGTCCTCTCCGAATATTCGATCAAAGACAGAGCTCAGATGTACTACAAGACCGACTTCCACTGGAACCATCTGGGCGCCTACAGAGCCTCGGAGCTTCTCGCGATCAGGCTGGCCGGGGAAGGCCTGATCTCGCCGCTTTCTGTGCCCGTGACCTCAGACTTTTACTGGCGGGATCTCTCCGAAGCCGCTCTTTACAAGGGCGACCTTTCCCAGAGGCTTACCACAGAGGGATGCCGCGAGTTCATACCCTTCTATATGCCTGCAGACACCTCGGGGCTCCGGTACTATACCGCCCTTGACGGGGAGGAAGTCAAAAGAAGCGAAGTGATAGCCTCCGGCGTCGACAAAAAAGGCGAAGATCTGAATTACAGCACACTTTCCACCTACAATCTCTCATACATCAGGATAGAAAACGAGAACGCCCGGGAAGACAAAAGGGTGCTGGTCCTGAAGGACTCGATGCAGAACGCCTCCACCGATTACCTCAGCGTCCTCTTCAAAGAGGTAAATATCGCCGATCCCCGCTTTAACAGTCCGGCGATACGCGATATAATGAAAGAGAGGAACATCGACCTGGTCCTCTTCATATACCACGAAAACAACATAAGCACTGAGCTCATGAATTATCTCAAGGGCGAGTAGAGGCGGGAGCCGGCTGCGCCCCGAACGAAAGGAGAAAGACATGCCGTACGTAGCAATCAAGTCCTATCCGAAGGACGAAGAGACCAAGAAGAAGCTGGTCGAGAAGATCAACGAAGCGGTAATGGAGGTCTGCGGAGTGCCCCAGCAGGCCGTTACCATCACCTACGAGGAATTCCCCAAGGAGGAGTGGGCGGAAAAAGTCGTAAAAGCCCAGGTGGAGCCAATAAAGGACAAGCTCTACATTAACAGGGGCGAAAAGCTCTACAAGTAAGCCGTTAAGGCGGGTAACTGCCCGCCAAAGCCGCAGGATCCCTGCGCTGCCGTCCGTACGGGCGGCTTTTTTTTACGGCTGTGGCTTCGCCGTCGGCCGGACGCGCATTTTCGCAAAAAACTGTCTATTTTGATGGGGTGAAGCGCAGATCGCATTGTATAATGATCATATAAGCACTGAAAGGAGGGCGCGCATGACAGCCAGCGGCAAGAGAAACATAGCCTATATATGCGTCTCCGTCATTTTGTACTGTCTCCTCCGCAATCTTCTTTACAACAGGAGCTTCGCGGATCTTTTCCCCCAGCAGTACTGCGGGGCGGTCGCTCTTTCCTGGGCAATATCGGTGCGCAAGAGGGTGACGGATAAAAGGCTCATGCGCCAGCTTTTGGGCATATCCTTTTGCCTGGTATTTTACATGCTCTGCCAGTGTGTCAATTACCGCTTCAGCCAGAGCTCTGACACTGTCAGCCGCTATGCCTGGTACTGCTATTATCTATTTATGGCTGTCTCGCTGCTGCTCTTTTACGATGTGTCTCTTTCCTGCTACAGAAAGCCCGAAGAAAGACCGGGGCGATTTCAAATGCTCCTGAACGTCCTGAGCATAGGCCTTGCCCTTGGTATCCTCACCAACGATCTTAATTTTCTTGCCTTCCGCTTTGAGACCCCCGAGATGATCTCATCGAGCCCCAGATCCTTCGGACCGCTGTATTTCGTTTATTTCGCCTGGTTCACGCTGCTCTCCGCCTATGCTGTTTTCACCGTCGTAAGGAAGTACCGCACCGTACGCAAGGGAAACGAGTGGCTTCTGCTGCTCATACCCATAACTCTGCTGCTGCTGTATGTTGCCGGCGATATCACAGGTATGGTCCCCCGAGTGCGCGGCATAAAGCTCATGCAGATCGGAGAAGCCTTTTCTTTCGCCGTCATCTCCTTCCTGGAGATATGCATTGATTTCGGCATGATACCTGCCAATACCGATTACGAGAGGCTGTTCTCCCTTTCGGACCTTCACGCCGTGATAGTGGACAGTGAGGGCAGGGCGCGTTACTCGTCCTCAGGCCAGGCCTATCCCTTCCCGGAAGACCCCGACTTGCTGGTATTAAAGCACCCCATCTCAGGCGGAAGCGTCGAATGGTGCGCTGACATCTCCGACCTTAACGCCCTTAACAGCCAGCTCACAGAGGTCACGCGCAGCATAGACGCGAGGAACGAATATCTGTCCACCGAGGCGCGCGTGAAGCAGGAGAAGACTGAGGTCGAGACCAGGAACCGCATATACGACGAGATCACGAGGATTGTAAAGCCTCAGCTGGCCATCATCGAAGCCCTGCTTGACGACCGTGAAAGATCCTTCGACGAAAGACTCAGAACCATGGCGGTGATCTGCGCCTATATCAAGCGCAGGAGCAATATGCAGATATTGGCCCGGGAGCCTCTCATGCCTGTCAGGGAGCTTTCTTTAGCTATCGCCGAGAGCCTTGATTTCATAAAGCTTAAGGGTGTCAACACGGCGTCTGTGAGCACGGCGGAGGGCGAAAAGCCTTCAGCCCTCATGATCGCCGCATACGAGCAGTTTGAAGCCGTCCTCGAAGACTGCATGGAAAGCCTCACGGATCTGATGGTATTGATCGGGGCGGACGGCGATGGCATAAGCCTTCGCATGATGATGAGGGCGGGCGACATGACTCTGCCGGCGGAGCCTGCCGTCCTTCCGCCGGGCGTGGCAAGGAACGTTTCCGTCTCCAAGAACGGTCAGGACGTGATACTGGTATTCGGATTCAGTGAAGGAGGGGCTGCGGCATGAGCGCGTTCTCTTTTTACTGGCTTGGTTACGGTATCTTCAGCGCCGTCTTTTTCTTCGGGGCCTGGGTCCTGGTCAATTTCAGCATTCGGCAGAAGCGTTATCACTTTCTTGCCGTGAGCCTGCTTCTGCTTGTCATCAGCTATGTGCTGATACAGCTGGTGTGCACTTGGATAAGGCCTGTAAACTGCCTCGAGCAGCTGATCGCGCTGTCATTGCGCTTTACGGAGCTTCCGAAAGTATTCACGGCATCTTTGCTTATTGCGGTCTGTGCCGCCGAAGGACTGCTTTTCATCGATTTTGCCCGCTACGAAAGGGAGCATATCACGGTGATGTCGGTCAAGGAGGCAGCCGACAGTCTTCCCACAGGCATCTGTTATTATACTGCGACCGGCCGCGTGCTGATGATCAACAAGGCCATGGAAAGTTTCGCGAGGCAGGCCGGATGCCCCCTCGACGCGGGCGGAAGGGCCCTTTACACGGGCATCGCTACGGGGAGGCTCTCGCCGGGCTTTGAAAGGCACATGGAGAGCGGGGGGATGCTTATCACCACGCCCGACGGCAGGGCTCTGAGCGTAAGAGAAGGTGAGGACGTATTTGACGGCGGCCCACTGTACATGCTCAGTCTCATCGACGTAAGCGCGGTCTACGGCAAGACCCTGTCATTGAGAAAGCTTCATAAAGAGCTTTCCGCTCTGAACGAAAGGCTGACCGGGCACAACCGCCGTATAGTGGAGCTTACCGCCCAAAAGGAACTGCTGGCGGCCAGGGTGAGGCTGCATGACGAGATGGGCGCCGATCTGCTCAGCATCAAGAACTATATCCACAACGGCGGGGGCGAAGAGCAGCGCCGGCGCATAGAGACCTCTTTAATAAGGGATCTCAGCTTTCTTCTCACCGGCCAGGCTTCCGCTCCCCGCGACGAATACGAGCTGATCCTGGAGACCGCGGAAAGGCTTGGGGTAAGGGTAGTCATCGAGGGAGAGCTTCCCCGGACGGAACCTCAAAAGCACACGACGGCAACCGCCATTCACGAATGCCTGACCAATACCCTGCGCCACGCAAAGGGGAGGGAGCTTATCGTCAGCGCGGTCCGGCGCGGTGACCGGATCGTCATATCCATTACAAACGACGGAGAGCAGCCCGTTGGTGACATAAAGGAAAAGGGAGGCCTCGCTTCGCTGCGGGCCCTGATTGAGATGATCCCGGGCGCTTCGATGGAGATACTGGTCTCACCTTCATTCTGCGTAAGGATCACGATGCCTGAGGAGGTACCCGATGCCGTATAGAGTACTGGTCGTAGACGATCAGATCGTCCCCCGACAGCTTTTTGAAAACATAATAAACTCGTCGGACAGATACGAGATCGCCGCCTGCATAGATTCGGCGAGGATGGCCGACGCCTGGTGCGCCGGAGGCGGAGTCGATCTTGTATTGATGGATGTTGTCATGCAGGACGGCTTCAGCGGTCTCGACGCCGCTTCCAGGATCAGACAGTCCTATCCCAGGATAAAGATCATCATCGTAACGTCTCTGCCCGACGCCAGGTTCCTCGAGAGGGCAAAGGAGATAGGGGTCGATTCCTTCTGGTACAAGGAGGTCCAGACTCTGCCCATGCTTGAGATCATGGACAGGACCATGGCGGGGGAGAGGATATTCCCCGACCGTCCCCCGGTCATCAGCCTGGGCGAAGCGAGCAGCGCCGAACTGACCGAAAGGGAGCTTGAGATCTTAAGGCTTCTTGCCGAGGGGCTCACCGACAGGGAGATCGCTGAGCGAGCCTTCCTCTCTGTCACCACGGTCCGGTATCACGTGAACAATCTGATGACCAAGACAGGTCTTTCCTCCAGGACCGAGCTCGCGGTCCGCGCCGTCCGCAGCGGGATCGTAGTTCCCGGCATAGGGCACGGATGCTGATCCTGCTTATTTTTATGACATTGTTGCACAGGTGTTGATATTCATTTAAAATGTGATCAGGAGGTATTGCGAAATGAAAAAATATATTATGGCTGCGGTCTTCCTGCTCGCCCTCTCCGTGATGCTCAGCGGCTGTGCCGCGGCGTTTACGGCGTCTGCCGCAGAACCGGAAAAGACAGCTTCCGAGCAGGCTGCGGCGCCTCAGAAGCCTGAAAACGCCTCGGGAGAGGTCACTGTCTCGGCCTCGGGCACTGTGAGGCTCATTCCCGACAAAGCGGCGGTCTCCTTCGGAGTCACCACCGAAGAGGAGAAAGCCGACGCCGCCCAGAAGAAAAACAGCGAAGCGGTGAACAAGGTCATAGAGACCCTCAAGGCCCGCGGAGTCGAAGAGAAGAGCATACGCACGAGCGGCTACAGCATGTATCCCAGATATGACTGGTCTGAGAACAAGGAGAAGATCATAGGTTACACCGTGACCACCACCATTTCCGTCCAGGACCAGAGTATAGACGAGGTCGGAAAGACCATCGCGGCCTGCGTAGAGGCCGGCATCAACCGCATCGACAGCGTCAGGTTCTTGTGCAGCGGTTATGACGCCGCCTATCTCGACGCGCTGGCAAACGCCATGGACGCCGCAAGGCTCAAGGGCGAGGCCCTTGCCAAGGCTGCCGGCAGGACTCTGGCTGAGGCTGTTACCATCAGCGAGGGCTGGCAGGATACATCTTCCAGGTACGGCAAGAATGCCAACGTTCCTGCAATGGCTGCGGAAGAAGCTTATTTCGATGAAGCATCCATCGCCCTGCAGGCGGGAGAGACCGAGATAACGGCCAATGTGACAGTCACCTATAAAATGAAGTGAGCCGCTTTTAGGCACCATGAAACAGCCCGGAATCCCGGGCTGTTATTATAAGACTGTCATTTTTGACGGGGCGAAACCCCTGTTCGTATAGTATCATCAAATCACGAAACATTTTTGTGTTTCAGAAAGAGAGGCTGCAAAATGAGACTGAAAAGAACGCTTGCTCTGCTGATCAGCGTAATGCTGCTGGTCTCCGTGCTCCCGGCCCGGGCCTTCGCCGCCGGGGAGGTCTTTATTGCTTCGGAAAGCACAATGACCTGCACCATCGGCGTTAAGATCTCGCATTCGGTGAATATAGACCAGAACGGCGCATGGCTGGACATGGATCTGGAAGGCACTCTTCCCAAGGGTCTTGACTGGGCTTACGGAGAAGCCGAAGATCCCCGTGTCTACGGAACTCCGACAGGGTCTGCGGGCACATACCAGGTGCTTTTCGTCGGCAGGTCCAACGGAAGCAGCAAAAGGTACAGCCACAAGCTGACAATAAAGGTCAAGGAGCCGCCCAAGACGGTGCGCAGCGATACGAGCTTCACATTCTGGGTCGGCGAAAAATACAGCGATATGAGGGTCAATGTCGACAGGTCAGCATATGAATCAGTCTGGGACAACATCCAGTTCTCGGGACAGCTTCCTCCCGGAATGGATTGGTATTATGAAGAAGGCACCGATCCCAGGATCTACGGCACTCCGACCGGCCCGGCCAAGACCTACAACGCCTACTTTACCGGTAAGGTCTACGGTTTTGACGATACCCTGATCATGGCGGTCTCCATAAGGGTGCTTGAGCCCAAGACGGTGAAGACCTCAGAGACCTTCTACCTTACGAAGGGCGAGGAATGCGATCTTTATACCGATGTGGATTTCATAGGCGAAGACAAGGCATGGGACGATATCACTCTCGACGGAAATCTCCCCGACGGTTTGTCCTGGATATACAACGCTTATTTAGCCCCCGATATCTACGGCACTCCAGAGGAGACCGGCAGGTTCGATCTTACATTTAACTGCGTCCCCAGAGATTCAAAGAACAAATACATCCATAAGGTCATACTCATGGTGAACGAAAACGAGGAAGAACCCAAGCCCGAACCTATCAAGTCTTATCAGAGCGTCGACGTCCACCTGAACGAAGATAATCTGGTATTCTTAAGCGAGGGGATGGGGGTCGACTTTGAGAATGACAATGTACGCAAATGCTCGGCCACCGGCTCCATACCCGCAGGCATGAACTGGGACAGGAATCAGTTCCAGGGCCCCTTTGTCTTCGGTGTTCCGACAGAAACAGGCCGGCACGTGCTGAGCTTCACCATCACCACCGCGTCGGGTAAGGTATATCAGCATGAGCTCACGATCAATGCGGTCGAAAAGTCATCCGGTCCAAAGTATCCTGAGCCGACGGCATCGAACAGGTACCTTTATCTTTACGTCGGCGACGAGTTTGATTATACGGTCGACACCAATATCATATCCCCGGAGAATAATCCGATAACCTACGCCGATTATGAATACGTCGAAGCCGCTGATATTGCTGAATTCAGCTATGACAGTTATGAGATGCCCCGCATCAAAGGCAAATTCACCAAACCCGGCAATTACGAGATGCTTATACGCATATGGCAGGGGAAAAAGCGTCACGATCACAGCGTGTACTTCGAGGTGTATCCCGCTGATGAAAAGCCCGCTTCTCCCGTATATTCCGAGGATGAGCTTCGCAAGCTGGGGACCCCATTTATCGACGTTCCCGAAGACGTATATTACGAACTCGCCGTCCTCTGGGCTTACAATGCCGAACCTCAGATCACCGACGGCAACGGCAAGGACAAGTTCATGCCCGAGCAGAAATGCACCCGCGGCCAGGTGGTGACCTTCCTGTGGAGAGCGGCCGGATGCCCCGAGCCCAAGAGCAGCAAGAACCCCTTCAGCGACGTAAAGCCCGACGATTACTTCTATAAGCCGGTCCTCTGGGCGGTAGAGCAGGGCATCACCGAGGGTACGTCGCCTACGACCTTTAATCCCTCCAAGACCTGTACCAACGCCCATATCCTGACCTTCCTCTACAGGGCGGTCGGAGCCGGCGAGGACGGCTGGTATCAGGAAGCCTTTAACTGGGCCTACGACAGCGGTCTTCTCGGCCAGTCCTATACACTGGATTACGACATCATGTCGGAATGCCCCAGAAAGAATGTAGTTTACTACCTGTTCAATTATGCAGATCCTCTGGTCGAATATACCGGAAGATAGAACGCTTTAAACCTTTGCCCCGGGCAGAATCAGCCCTGCCCGGGGATTTTTTGTCAAAAAAACCGATCATATTTCTTGAATTTTGATCATTTTGATCCATCCTAAGGAACGAAGACCGTACGGAAATGCCCGACAGAGCAGTCAATGACCCGCGCGGACCGGTTCGAAATTACGAAAGACAAAGAGGCGACCTGATGAAAAAGATAACGAAGATGAAAAGATCGCTTGGCATCCTGATGATGCTTATATTGATCGTTTGTGCGCTTCCCATACATGCGCACGCGGACGTCGGGGATTATCCCTATTCGTATTACTGGGTCTGTCCACGCTGCGACGAGGTCTTTGAGTTCGGCAGCTATTCCGACGACCTGGATTACGACAAGATAGAAGAATGGGCGTATAACTCAGGCGGCCAGATCGCCTGCGATCAGTGCAAGGCCTGTTCCCACTGCTTTGAGGAATGGCACTGTTCGCAGTGCGGCGCCTGCGCTCCCGATGACAAAACATTCAATAATTGGTGCGAAGAGTGCAATATATGCTCCGAATGCATGGGCATGCACCCGGAGCACTGCACCAACTGCCACAATCACTTCGGCGATGAACGGGGCCCGGAATGTGAAGAGTGCGGAAGGGGCATATGCATCGAATGCCATAACGCGCAGGATTACAGGGGCTGGTGCGATCTTTGCGGAGCCTGCCTGTACGCGAAATATGATTCTGGCGATATCTGCCCCTCCTGGGACGGCAATCCCAGCGGCGACTACTCCCACTGCGCCGAGCACTGCGAAGGCTACCAGTGCAATGAATGCGGCAATTGCTTTTTAGCAAAGGGAGACGACTATCTTTGCCACGAATGCTATACCTGCCCCGAGTGCATCGACGCCAAGGAGCTCCACTGCCACATCTGCGGCAAGTGCTTCGAAGGCGCCGCCGAAAGATGCGATGACGCCGGCGATGTGATCTGCGTCGACTGCTGCACGAGGGAAGGGAACCACTGCCCCGACTGCGATGAGCATGTGGATGAAGGCGGCTGGTGTCCGACCGGGGGAAAGGGCTCCCACTGCCTGCGCGGATCCTGCGCGTCCGAGACCTGCCTCGACTGCGGCGTCTGCTTTGACTGCGCCGGTCTTGAGCCCTGTCCCGACTGCGGGCTCTGCCCCGACTGCTGCCGCGGCTACAGCGAAAGGACCGGCTGCCAGTGCGGTTTCTGCGTGGAGTCTACGGATTTCTTCGAGCATCTCTGCCCGAACTGCAGCGAGCCCGCCTGCACCAAAGGGGACGATGAGCTCTGTCCCGACTGCGGCTTCTGCTCGGAATGCTGCAGGCAGATCTCCGAGGAAGCCGGCTGCGAATGCGGCCTGTGCGTAGAGTCCGCCGATTTCTCGGATCCCTTCCATCTCTGCGAGCAGTGCGGCGAGCACTTCTCCTGCGCCCTTGAATTCTGCCGGGACTGCGGCCTGTGCGAAGAATGCTGTCTTGAGAACTCCGAAGCCGAGGGCTGCAGCTGCGGCGATCCCGTCTGCGTCCAGTCCTCTGAATGGGCCGACCATTACTGCGCAGACTGCGGCCACTGCGTGAGCGTCTGCGACTGCGATCCATCCTGCGGCTGCGAGATGTGCAATGTGGGCGCAGGCTATGAGCACGAACACCAGTGGGATACCGAGGGCTTCTGCGTGCTCTGCGGCGCCAGCGAGAACGGCGATCCTCTCATCACCGTGCAGCCCAGAAAGGAGATCCACGGCGTCGTTTCAAACTACCGTGAGATCTATTATGACAATACCTTTACCGTGGCAGTACGCGTGAGAGACAGCGCGAAGGTCCAGTGGTACAGGAGCACCAGTCCTTCGGGGACTGGCATAAAGCTTGAGGATCACTTCGACAGCGATTCGGGCCTTTACGCCGTGCAGGGCGCTTCCTCTGAAGAGCTCACGACCTACATACCCGCCGACGCCTGCACCACCACCTATTATTATTACTGCGTCGTGACCAATCCGGAGAACGGAAGGCAGATACGCTCCCAGAGCGCTAAGCTGGTCGCCCGCCACAAGCATAAGTGGGTGAGCTATGGCGCCGACAGTCATATAAAGCAATGCGTAGGTCAGGGCTGCACGGACGGCTATAACGCCTCTTCCATAGAGGAGCATCAGTTCGGACCTGATATATATACCCGCTTCGCTACCACCACCCAGACAGGCATCAAGACCCGCGTCTGCGCCAAGTGCGGCTATGAGAAGACCGTCAGCATCCCCAGGCTGGACGCGAACCACAGCCACACATACAAGGCTGCCGTGAGCGAGAATAACCCCGCCTCAGGCCATATAATGGTCTGCGACTGCGGAGCACGGCTGAGCGGTCTGCAGCCCCACGACTGGCTCAGCTGGCAGTACAACAAGTTCCCGACCGTTACTGCCGCCGGCGAGAGGTACCATATCTGCAGGGACTGCGGCTATAAGGCGACTGAGGAGGTCATGCCCATCCGCAACCACGACCATTTCAGCTACGATCAGCTGGCCGCTGAAGAAGCTGCCGAATCCGGCGGAGACCGCGAAAAGTACAACGAATACCTCCATCTTTACCGCGAGACCTGCAACGCGAGCGGACACTGGTTCGAGTGCGACGAGGCCGGCTGCAGCGCTAAGTTCGGATTTGAAAGCCACGAATGGGTCGCGTCCATCCCCTCCAACTGGCAAGCTGCGCCTCCCGAATACGATGAAACGTCCCGCACCACAAGGAGCACCCCGGGCAGAGTCTGGCTGGAATGCAAGACCTGCACTCAGACCAAGACCTATGATTTCGCCTACGGCAGCGCCAGGGTCATAGTCACGGGCGGCAAGGCGGGCAGGAGCACGGTCTCCGGCTGGGAAAAGACAGTGACCCTCGAAGCCAATGTCCCGGCTGGCCGCGAGTTCGTGCGCTGGGAGGTCAAAAACGGGGGCGGCAAAACTCCCAACGGCAAGAGCTGCACCACTATCGCGGATCCGTATTCCCGCAACACCACTTTCACTTACAGCAGAAAGTATACCGAGGACGGCAGGGTCCTCGCCATGGATTACGTCGGCGACGAGCTCGTATGGATAGAGTGTGTGACGAGAGAAAGAGATCCTTACGTGCTCCTGACAAACCCCAAGACGGGGGGACTCGTCAACCTGAATCTCGGCTGCAGCCTGTATAAGGACGGAAGCATCCGCGAGGGCGGGACCGAGGACGATCTTGATCATGTGGCATACTTCTTTGACGACAACATCCTTTATCTGAATGATTATAAGGGCGATATGATCGAGCTGCGCGCCTATTCCAAGCAGGATTTCACCGTAATACTGCAGGGGAAGAACGTCATAGATTCGAACGCCTGGGCAGGCATCGTCTGCAACGATGAATTCGGCGGCGACCTGACCATAACTACGGATGAGTATTCGGACTATAAGGGATCTCTCGAGATCAACGTGGGAAAGAAAGGGTACGGATACGGCATCGCCGTCGCCCATGACATCAAGGAAAAGCATAACATAAACATATGCGAAACAGCTGATATAACGATAAATATAAGCGTAGATCCGGCCTCCGGAAACAAGGACTCCAACACCTACGGCGTCTTCGCCACCGGCGAGCTGCGCGTTTCGGATCAGGTAAATATAAACATCACCGCCAACGGGCCCGATCTTAAGCAGACCAACAGGGTCTACAACGTCTACGGCCTCTGCGCCAGGGACAATATCACCGTCGATACCGAAAACGAGATATACATCACCCTCGGTACAATGGGCTGGCAGAACGGCGCGGCAGTAAAAGCCCGCAATGTCTTCTTCGACTATGTGGAATGGTGCGAGCTCAAGATGGGCACCGACCTGAGCGGCGAAAAGGTGCTGCCCGCGGTCAAGGGGAGCCTGATCCTTTCCGAGGATCTCGGAGCGCACAAGTACGAAACATATACTGACTGCCACATAACCCGCATCTGCGGCTCCATTCGGGTGAAGCTTCCCGAGGGCGAGGGCTGCAAGATCAATCTCAAAGAAGATCAGCGCGTCGACAGTCAGGGCAACCTGATCGTGTCCAATGACGATGTGATAAAGCTTCGCGTCGACCTTGAGCCCGGCTACCTGTTCGCGTGGAACTCCTGCATGTTCCAGGGCGGCAGCAGGCTTTCTCCGGTCAGGGCAGACGACGCATATCAGGACTATGAAGTAAAGATCCCGGAAAAGGGCTATACCGATCCCGGGCTCTCAGTGGACGGCATACGCAGGATAGACCCCTTCAAGTCGGTCAGCGGGAACTTTACGGCCCATCCCAAAGCCGCCATATCCCTGCTATATACCGTCGACAGCGCTGAATATGAGCTGGCGAAAAGCGGCGCGAAGGGCGGTAAAGCCTGGATATTCGTCGAAAAGCAGACCGCGGACGGTTGGGAGATCGTTGAGGTAGGCTCTGCGAAGCTGTCCTCCGCCGGCAGGGTCAGCTTTACAGACCCCGATCCCGCAGTATCCGGCGAAAAGGACGTCTACCGCTTCGTCCTGCCCCTTGCAGGCGACAACTATCGCAGCGACGCCATAGAGGTGACCCGCATCGGTTCTTCGTCTTCGCCGCAAGCCTCGGCCGTCGAGCTCTACCTGAGACAGAGGGACATGTACGACCAGCTGGAGGCGGACGGTTATCCCACATCCTATGACGACGGCAGGACCTGGATCCGCATGGATGCGGACAATAATATTCTGTACAGCTCGAAAAAGAACGGCGAAAGGATCTACAGCTATACCGCAGACAGCGAAACTCCCGATTTTGAGTGTGAGATTGCGGGCAGCTTCGACGCCGGGACCGGAACGCTCACTCTGTACGGAGACCATTTCCTGGATGAGCGTGACAGGTCCGGAGCTTCTTTAGGCGCCCTCCGCACACCCGCGGACAGCACGGGAGATCTTACCGTCAAGCTCATTGGGACGCTCGATATCCAAAACGACACGACGGAATACTACCGCAAGGGAGGAAAGGCCGATATCCAAGCCTCCGCAATATCCAACCCGGGCGGGGGCATCACCTTTACAAGCACTGACGCCAATACTTTGGCCAGGATCGACATCTACACGATATCGGAGCCTGACTCTTCCATGTCGGGCGGAAAGCTCACGGGCTTTACCGTCAAAGGCGTAGAAGCCGGCGGCGACGTCATGATCAAAAACAAAGCCGTCGTGGACATCTACCCCGAATGCGGCACGGGGAGCAGCGCGTCCGCCATGCAGAAGTTCATCGGTATTCATGCCCGGGGCAGTATCGCGATGCTGAATGGGTCTGAAGCAGAGATCATCATGCAGGAGAAGGGCTTCGATCAGGGCATAGGCTTCCTTTCGGAGGGTAATAATACTGTCTATATCGGCGGCTCCGCGAAGGTAAACATGGAGATCCGCACGGACGGAAACAGCCCCCACACTCTGGATTCCAGCTGCATCGAAGCCGATGAATGCAACATTAATACTTCTGCCGAGATCCTCTATTTCACCGTTGAGCAGAACAATCCGGGCACCCCGAGGGGGATCAGAGTAAGGAACGGTTCCGAGCTCGAATTGTCCTGGAATCATCTGTCCGTCTTTATCTACAGCGCGGACAGAGGCGGCTATTGCTTCGGCGGCAGCGGGAAGATAATCTTTTTATCCGCCAGCCACACCTGCCTGAACTGGATGGATGTTGACGGAAATAAGGGGGGCGCTTTTGAACAGAAAGACGTAAGAGGCCTCGACGACGGCGCCATCACCGTCATAGGTCCGTTTGACAGCGAAAATCCGAGCCTGAACGCGATCTTCTATGATGAGCACATCGTCGACGGCGCGCCCAGGAGCCTCACGGTCAGGGACGGCAGCGGAAGCGGCATAAAGGTGGAGACCATCATGAAGCTGGGGGATGAAAGGTATAACTTCGGTCAGACCGGGGGCGTCACTTCCGTAGCCGGCGCGCAGGTCTATGTCGGTCTTCCCTCAGAATATGGCAGGTATACCGTCGATTCCGCCATCCCCGTGACCCTTGAAGACAGCGATATTCCCGGCTGCAGATACATGTTCGCCATGCCCGACTGCGACGTTCAGCTGATCGCCCTTAGAAGCGGCGATAAGCCGAGCTTCAACGTTACGGCTTACGTGAACAATCCCTCATACACCGGCAGTGAGCCTGAAAAGAAATATGCGGTCACCGAGGGAGAAAAGCTCGCGCCCCTTGCGCTTCTTACCGGTCTTCCCGGTCTTAAGAAATGGGAGTTCACAGGCTGGTACGCGGATAAAGCCTGCACCGAGCCGTTCGACTTCGATCAGCCCATCACAGATCATACCGATGTGTACGCAGGCTGGAAAAAGCTCACGGAACCGGTCGTCACCTATTATACGGTAAGCTTCAGCGCCAACGGTCACGGCACGGCTCCGGACGCCCAGACAGTAGCCGAGGGCGGAAGGGCGTCAAAGCCCGCCGATCCCGAGGCGAAGGGCTGGGTCTTCCGCGGCTGGTATAAGGAGAGCGAATGCGTAAGCAGATTTGATTTCAATACAGCCATTACCGGGGACACCGTGCTCTATGCAAAGTGGACCGTGGCGCCGGCTCCGGGAGGATCCGGCTCTTCCGAGGAAGGGAATACCATGGAGGAAGAGAAGACCATGCCCTTCACCGATGTGACAGAGAGCGACTATTACTACGACGCGATCGTCTGGGCTTTCAATGAAGAGCCTCAGGTGACCGACGGGACCTCGCCGACCACCTTCAGCCCGAATAAGACCTGCACCAGGGCCGAGGTCGTGACCTTCCTCTGGAGGCTCATGGGCTGTCCCGAGCCGGGCGACGCCGTCAACCCCTTTGAGGACGTTTCGGAGAGCGACTGGTTCTATAAGCCTGTGCTTTGGGCAGTGGAAAAGGGCATAACCGAGGGAACTGCTCCGACGACCTTCAGACCGGCCATGACCTGCACCAACGCCCATATCCTGACCTTCCTCTACAGGGCGGCGGGAGCCGGAGAGGACGGCTGGTATCAGGAAGCCTTCAACTGGGCTCATGAAAACGGCCTGCTCGGCTTGACCTACAGCCCGGAATTCGATATCATGTCCGAGTGCCCCAGGAAAAACGTAGTCTACTATCTTTTCAACTACGCGGATCATTTCAGGTAAAAATGGGGCGATAAAACGCTTAAGCATCGCGCCCCGGGGAGGTATGTTCCTCTCCGGGGCTTTGAGGTATTCGGAACTCGAAAGGAAACGCTGTATGAACCGCGCATGGATAGAGCTTGACCGCGGGGCTCTTGCCCGCAATCTGGCGGAGATCAGATCAAAACTCCGTCCCCATACCGAAATAATGGCCGTCGTGAAGGCCAACGCCTACGGACACGGTGCGGTGTACATAGCGCCGGCCATGGAGGAGCTGGGCATCAGACACTTTGCCGTTGCGACCCTCGACGAAGCGCTGGAGCTCAGGGAGAACCGGGTGACTTCACCCATACTGATACTGGGCGGGACCGACGTCTCCCATGCTGTCGAAATCATTGAGCACGACCTCACCCAGACCATAGGAAGCGTCGCTTACGCCAGGGCTCTCAATGACGCGGTGGAGGACCACATAAGGCGCTATGGGCCGGAAGGAAGGGATCTTAAGCTAAGGACACACCTGGGCGTTGATACCGGCATGCACCGACTGGGCGTGGAGCCTCACGATCTCGAAGGCATAAAGGAGATCTACGCTCTTCCTCATCTTAGGATCGACGGCTGCTTCTCCCACCTCTGCGCCGCGGGGTCCTTCGAGGAAGACGACGTGCGCTTCACGAACAGGCAGATATCCTTGTTTAACGAATGCGTTGAAATGATAAAGGAAGCGGGCCTCGACCCCGGCGTCACCCACCTTCAGAACAGTCTTGCAATAGCCTTTTATCCCGGCATCGACTGCGATCTCGCCCGCCCCGGGGCCATAATGTACGGTTTCAGGAGCGTTGCGAGCGAGGCCTATATTGACGGCTTCGACCTTCAGCCGGTCATGTCCTTAAGGACCAGGGTAATGAGCCTGCGCTGGGTGGAAGACGGAGAGACCGTGGGCTACGACAGGATATTTAAGGCGGAAGGCCGCAGGAGGATAGCCACCGTCGGCATAGGCTACGGCGACGGCATCCCAAGGTCCCTCAGCGGGGGACTGCTTGAGGGCATCGTGCACGGAGTAAGGGTAAAGGGAGCGGGCAAGGTCTGCATGGACCAGGCCATGTTCGACGTCACCGATGTGCCCGAAATAAAAGAAAGTGACATAGTCACCCTCATAGGCCGGGACGGGGATGAGTACGCCTCTGCCGCAGAGCTGGCCAACAGGTCGGGGACCATTACC
>JAEEGL016567608.1_pt1 | contig 27428 bp, 26 predicted proteins | sample 9134231 | NCBI WGS metagenome assembly JAEEGL01 (sample SAMN16246548, study PRJNA631951) | gut metagenome | biome: gut microbiome; feature: rumen; material: fiber-attached | host: Bos | place: Iran: Karaj | collected 2018-10
GTTTGGGCTGATGGTGAAGGTGAAAAAGGCCAAGATGGCATTAGACCTGATTCAGTTACAATTAACTTATTAGCTGATGGAGAAGCTACTGGAAAATCTATAACACTAGATGGTGAAGTAGATGACAATGAAAAAGTAGCATGGAATTATACATTCGAAGGCTTACCAGTAAATAAGACTGGTGGAGTAGAAATCGAGTATACAGTAGAAGAAGTAGAAACATCTGTTATCACTGGTGAAGACACTGCTACTACATATGCTTATGAAATAACTGGTAGTATGGATAGAGGTTACACTGTAACTAATACACATACACCTGTTAAGATTAATATCCCAGTTGCAAAAGAATGGGATGACACAAATGACTATGATGGATTAAGACCAAAGAATGGAATTACATTAAATCTATACAATGGTGAAACATTCATCAAGAGTGAAACAATGACTGGTACAGGTAACAATTGGAACTACACATTTGAAGATTTACCAAAATATGAAAATGGTGTAGAAATTCCATATCGTGTTACTGAAACAGAAGTTTCTGAATATCTAGGGGAAATTACTGGTAACTTTAGAGCTGGTTATAGTATTAAGAATACTCATATACCTGTAACTTTAGATATCAGTGGTGAAAAGATCTGGCAAGACTCAAATAACTATGACGGATTAAGACCAACTACATTAGTTATCGTTTTAACTGGTACTGTTGATGGTAATGAAGTATATTCTGAAGAAAAGACATTAACAAGTGCTGATTGGACTTATAAATTTACTGGTCTACATAAATATGATGTAGAAACTAAGAAAGTAATTTCTTATAGTGTAGATGAAGTAGAAGTTCCAGAAGGATACACTAAGGGTGAAGTTGAAGGAAATCCATATAGTATCTTAAATACACATGAAGTTGTTCCAGTAACAATTGAAGGTGTTAAGAAATGGGTTGACAAAGACAACGAATTTGGTCGTCCAACAAGTATTACTATTAATTTAAGTGGTACAGTTGGTGATGAAGAAGTTTATACTGAATCAAAGACTATTGATAAGAATTCTGCAAATGAAGATGGCGATTGGGCTTATTCATTTGAAGGATTAGATATGTACCATAATGGTATTAAGATTGTTTACTCAGTTACTGAAGAAGCAGTATTAGATTATAAGACTACTTATGATGGTAACAACATTATTAATACTTATGCACCAGATACATTCGATATTAGTGGTGAAAAGACTTGGAAAGATGATGACGACCAAGATGGCGCTAGACCAACAGAGATTGTAATTAATTTAGTTGGTACAATTCCAGGTCAAGAAAAACCAGTTGTTGAAAAGAGTTTAACAGTTACTGAAGAAGATGACTGGGCATGGACATTCGAAGATGTAATTAAATATGCTAATGGCGTTGAAATTAAATATGAAATTACAGAAGAGACTGTTGATGGCTATGAAACTAAAGTAAATGACTGGGATGTTACAAATACTCACGTATCTGCAACAGTTACATTTATAGTAACTAAGGAATGGAATGATGACGACGATAATGACGGAATTAGACCAAATGAAATAACAGTTACTTTATATAAGACAGTTGAAGGTGTTAAGACTAAACTTGATACATACAAGATTAGTGCAGCTAACAATTGGACTTATAAATTTGAAAACTTACCTAAGTTTGAAAATCATGGTAAACCAATTACTTATAGTGTTACTGAGGACGCTGTAGCTGGATATGTTACAACCATCAACGATCCAGTTGTAGAGAACAATGGTAATAGCACTCAATTAATTATCAATACTCATGAACCTGAGACAATGGAAATTAATGGAAATAAGACTTGGGATGATGACAATGACTATGATGAAATCAGACCAGATACTATTACAGTTAATCTATTAGCTGATGGTGAGGTTGTTGATTCAACTACATCTTCTGAAAGTGATAACTGGAGCTATGGTTTCACTGGAGTAAGAGTTTATAAAAAGGGTAAGAAGATTAATTATACCGTAGAAGAAGAGAATGTTCCATTCTATACTGCTACATATGATGGATATAATATAACTAACGTACATGTACCAGAAAAAGGTGACACTGATATAATTGATCCACCTGATACTGATGTTAATGTAGTAGTTGATTATATTAATGTTATGTATTTCGATGATAAAAAGAAATATATAGAAAAATAGACTTAAGTGATTAAGTCTTTTTTTTTGCCTTGTTTAGTGGTAGAATAATGACGTAACGAAGGAGGAGTTATATATGAGTGGACATTCTAAATGGGCTACAATTCATAGAAAAAAGGGTTTAATCGACGCTGAGCGTGGTAAAGTATTCCAAAAGATTGCAAAAGAAATATATGTTGCTGCTCGTGGTACTGATGGTAATCCTGATTCTAATGCACAACTTCGTATGGTATTAGAAAAAGCAAAAGCTGCTAATATGCCAAAAGATAATATTAAGAAGGCTATTGATAAAGCAACTGGTGCTGCTAATGATGTTGTGTATGAAGCAATACGATATGAGGGATATGGTCCTGGTGGTATTGCGGTCATGGTTGACTGCTTAACTGACAACAGAAATAGAACAGCTTCTTCTGTACGTGCTAATTTTACTAAGCATGGAGGAAACTTAGGAACAGACGGTTCCGTTAGTTATCTATTTAATAGAAAAGGATATATTATATTTAATAAAGGGAGTCTTGATGCTGATGAAGTTATGATGGTAGCACTAGATGCTGGAGCAGAAGACTTTGAAGAGGTAGATGACACATTTGAAGTTACTACATCACCTGAAGACTTTTTAAATGTAAAAGATGCTTTAACCAATATGGGTATTGAAGATTATGAAACTTGTGAAGTAACATTCGTTCCAGGTAATTATGTAAGCCTAGATGATGAAACAAGAGAAAAAGCAGAAAATCTTCTTGAAGCATTAGATGAAAATGAAGATGTACAAAATGTATATCATAATTTAGACTAGAGGACTTGTTCCTCTTTTTTAGGAGGTTTTATGAATTATCAAATAGAACTCGAAAAGATATTAGAAAGAGAGAAGGATAATACTCCAACTCTTTTACTTCAAGCTTGTTGTGCACCTTGTTCAAGTTATGTACTTGAATATTTAGCGAGTCACTTTCATATTACAATTATTTACTATAATCCTAACATTACTTTAAAAGATGAATTTGAAAAAAGATTTAACGAAGTAGTTAAGCTAGTAGATAAGATGGATTTAAAAAATAAAGTAGAGGTAATAAAAGGGGAATATGATCCAAAAGTATTTTTAGAGATGTCTCGTGGAAAAGAGAACATGCCTGAAAGAAGTGAAAGATGTTATGCTTGTTATTCATTAAGAATGGATTACACAGCTCATCTTGCTAGTACTCTTGGATATGATTACTTTGGTACTACTTTATCAATTAGTCCATATAAGAATAGCGATTGGATTAATGAAATAGGTGGAAGACTAGAAAATGAATATGGAGTAAAGTACCTATATGCTGATTTTAAGAAAAAGAATGGGTATAAGAGAAGTATTGAATTATCAGATAAATATGGTATATATAGACAGAATTATTGTGGATGTAGTTTTTCTAAGAGAGATAGAGAATTATGTTTGAAAGATGATAAAGTTGTTATATAATATAAGTGAGGTGTAAATATGAATGCTGAAAATATAATTAAGATTGTTTTGGGTATAGTTTTATTACTATATGGATTCAGATTTAAAAAGATTACTTTAGCGCTACTAGGCTTTGCTATTTGTTATCAATTTGTTATGACATATGGAGCAGGCTTAATTAGCAATATGACAGTTCTATATATAGTAGCTATTATCGCTGGATTATTTGGAGCATCATTCTGCATTACTGTAGAAAAGATTGCTGTATCCGTAGTTGGCTTCCTAGTTGGTTTCTATGCTGTATATAGTATTGGAACTACTATTCCTTATATAATAGGAGGAGTATTACTAGGACTTGTACTTGCTTTCTTAGCAAGAAAATTCTTAAAACTTATTATTATAGTATTAACAAGTTATATGGGAGCAGTATTAATAGCACCATTGCTATTAAGTTTCTTAAAGACTATGAATACTAACGTATTATATGCATTATTAACTGTTGTTGGAATCGTATATCAATTATATGATAACCAATATTTTGCGTTAAGTGGAGACAGAAGAGGTTAAAAAGTATTAACCTCTTTTTCTATTGCATGTTATAATGAATAATAGAATAGAGGTGAGTATATGTACTGGGATTTAGTTTTACTAGTAGCATTAATTTTAATTGGATTCTTATTTTTTAAGAGATTTTCTAACTTTGTATATTTGATGGTATTTACGGATATCTTATTTAGGGTATTAAGATTTATAAGTAATAATATTGGATTAAAAGACGTTTCCAATGTAATTAATAAATATATACCAGATGGACTTGCAGGTGTTGCTGCTAGGTATGTTGGCACAGGCAGCATTATATATACAATTGCTGTATGGGCTATACTTGTACTATATGTGATTTTTGAGTTCTATCTATTCAGATTGATATTAAAAAGAGGAAGAAGATAAAAAAGTGTAAAATATTTCTTTTTCTATTGGGTTTTTAATAAAAATAATATATAATTAAAATGATTACAATAGAAAGAGGTATGAATATGAAGAGATTAGACTTTAATTTTTTACTGACAGTTGTAATATTTTTATGTCTAACATTCATAGGCCTAGGCATAGCCTACGCGGCTTTATCGGCGACGTTAAAAACAAATACGAGCCCGGTAACCGCTGACTCATTAACCTGGAATATTGGATTCTTATCAGAAACTGTATCCGGGGTAGCCTCAGGCGGCGATACTTCTTACATGCAATGTGGTACTGTTACAGCCAATGCAAGCCAAGTATCAGGAGTAAGAGCAATTCTATCCGATGTCGGAGATAAGTGTTCTTACACATTACATATTGTAAATAATGGAGACATAGGAGCTAAGATTACTTCAATCAGTACAACAAATCCAACTGGATATACTTGTACGACAACGGGGTCTACCATGGTATGTGGTGATATCACCTACAAGCTAAGATATACTTCTTCATCTAGTTCAACTTACTTAGCAGTAAATAATACATTTGCTGCATCAAGTAATACAGCGGTATACTTAACAGTAGAATATACTGGTAGTACAGCAGCTGCTGATGACTTCGAACAAAACAATTTCGGATACACAATAGTATTCGGACAGAATTGAGAGGGATGTGAATAATTTGTGAAAAACGGAAAATTTAAAAAGATAATTTGGTTGGTTGTAGCCTTAGTGCTATTTGGTGTAAGCGTATTATTAATTTATTTCTCATCATTATATAATAAGAATAATGCTTACTCATTCTTAGAAAGCAGTAGTGTAGGCTATACAGTATGCTTAAAAAAGAATGAAGACTATAAAGAAAAATGCTTAAGTGATGAGATGGAATACTTATCAGTATTAACAGATGAAGTTAGAGTAAACTTTAACTATCAAACTACTTATAGCAAAGTTGTTAATTTTAGATATAAGTATTATGTTAAAGGTATATTAAAGATCTTTAATTCTGATAATAATAAGATGTTATATACTAAGGAAGAGATACTTGCGGAAGAAACACCTATATCAATAAATGGTCAAGTTGTTTCAATAGGTCAAGATGCTGTTGTTGTATTTGATAGCTTTAATAACTTAGTTAACAAATACAAGAGTCGTTATGCATTATCTTCAAATGCTTCTCTAGATGTAGGTCTTTATGTAAAAGATGTAACTAGTGGAGTAGAAGAAGGAGCACCTGAGAAGAAAGTTGCTAGTATTGTTATTCCATTATCTAGTCAAACATACAGTATATTAAAAGATGAAATTCAATCTAACCAAGTAACAGTGGTTGATAAGAAAAATAATGTATACGGAATTGCCTCTATTGCTACAAGCGTGTTAGCAGTATTATGCGTTCTAGCATTTATCTATGAATTAATGAATAAAAAGGGAGACAATCAATTCGAAGTAGAAGTAAACAGAATTCTTTCAGAATATGACAGAATTATAATTGAATCTACAGAAAGTAGTATTAACTTCGAAGGAAAGAATATTATAGATGCATCTAGTTTCTTAGAACTTGTCGATGTTCGAGATACGGTTGAAAAACCAATCATCCACATTAAGAAGAATGATGGAGAAAGCGAGTTCTTAGTACAAGATGAATCTACAATATACAGATATGTGATGAAGGAAGAAGATTTTATTGATTCGGAGGTAAATAATGAAAAATAAAGAAAAATTAACTTTTACCGTCGTTGCTATGTTAGTTATGGTTGTAGGCTTATCTGTTGCTTATGCAGCACTTAGTACAACTTTAAACGTAACAGTTAACCCGGTAACATCAAACGTCTATTCATGGACTACGGGTTGGTCTGCATCATGTACAAAATCAGAAAGTTCAACAAGCGGCACTGGTAAAACTTGTGGAGCTGCTACTATATCTAATGGCGTAGTAACAATAGCAGCTACAACATTAAGTAAACCAGGTGACTACTGCCATTATGCTTGTACTATTACTAATACTGGTACTATTGCTGCTAAGTTAACGGGCGTAACAATTGCTCAGACTCCAACTGCTACAAGTGGCGGAGGAAGCTGCAGTGCTTCTGGAACAACGATTACTTGTAAAAACTCAGGAAACACTAATGTAATAACTTATAAAATTGCAAAAAATGATACATGTACTTCACTTTATACTGGTAGTGAAAATATAAGTATTGCTGCTTCTTCAGGAACTCAACCAGTTTATATCTGCGTTGATTATGTCGATACAGGAGTTCAAACTACAAAGCAGGTATTTAGCGCTGCTTCTTATAGCATAGCTTTAACTCAAAACTAGTAAAGAAGGAGGAAAGAATATGAGAAATAGAAACAATTTAACATTTACATTAGTTGCTTTATTAGTCGTAGTTGTTGGTTTGTCAGTTGCTTATGCTGCTCTTAGTACAACATTAAATGTTACAGTTAACAAAGTTACAGAGAATGCCCTTACATGGAATATTGCTTGGGGTTCAACTTGTACACTTTCTGAAAGTAGTACAAGCTCTACTGGAAAAAGTTGCGGAACTGCAACTGGTTCTGGTGCTAATTTAACAATTTCTGCTACAACATTAAGTAAACCTGGTGACTATTGCCACTATACATGTACTATTCAAAACTCTGGATCAATTGCTGCTAAGTTTACTAGTATAACTCCAACGGCTCCAACAGTATCTTCTGGTGGAGGAAGTTGTACTACATCAGGATCAACAATTACTTGTAAAAATTCTGGTAATACTACAGTGTTAACTTATAAAATTGGAAAGAATGCAACTTGTACAACAGCACTATCTACATCTGATACAATTGCTGCTAAGTCAGGATCTACTAATGGATCATTAACAGTATACGTATGTGTAGATTATGCAGATGCTGGATTACAAACTACTACGAACGAATTCACAAATGCTAAATTTGCTATAGTATTTGGTCAGAATTAATATAAAGGAGAAATAATATGAAAGATAGACAAAAATTATCGATTGTGATTGTAGCTTTATTAGGTATAACTATTGGATTATCAGTAGCTTATGCAGCATTAAGTACAACATTAAATGTTACTGTAAATACGGTTTCACAAAGTCCTATATCTTTTGGATTAACAATATCTTGTTCTCTTACCACAACTGGTGGTACTAGTGCAACAGGAAGAAGCTGTGGAGCAGTAACAAACGTATCTGGTGGATTATCTGTTACAATAGGAGACACTGCTTTATCAAAACCAGATGATTATTGCTTATATACTTGTACAATTGCTAATGGTGGAGACATTAGTGCTTCTCTTGGAAGTATTACACCTACAGCACCAACAATTAGTCCTTCTGGAGCTGAAACTTGTTCAGCATCTGGATCAACAATTGACTGTACTTATATTAAATATGAATTATGTACTGCTGTATCTAATGCCAACAACACTCACACATGTACAACTGCATTAACAACTTCTAATGGAGCTGTAGCAGGTGGAGCTTCTAAAACAGTTTATTTATTAATTAAACATGATAGTCAATCAATGACTTCAACAACTGCAACACTTTCAAACGCAAAATACGTATTTACTTATAATCAAGCATAGAAGGGGAGGTATGAATGAGAAACAGACAAAAATTTAGCGTCATGTTATCTGCCATGCTTGTACTTCTTGTAGGCTTATCTATTGCATATGCTGCATTAAGTACAACCCTAAATGTTACTGTTAGTAATGTTACTGAAACAGGATTAACTTGGAATATAGGTTTTACTGGATCTAGTGCAACTGCTACTGAACTTGGTACCCCAAGTACTGCTGGTAGAAGTTGCGGTGCAGCTACAGTTACAGCTACTGCTGTAACTGTTGCGGATACAACGCTTTCTAAGCCAGGCGATGGCTGTAGATATAAATTAACAATTAAAAATAGTGGAGGAATATCTGGAACACTTAGTACTATTACTCCAACTGAACCAAGTGGGATTACTTGTACTAAAGCTAATGCTTCAATGGTATGTGGAAATATAACTTATAAGTTGGCTACCAATACTGAAGGAACATTACTTACTACAGGTGGAACGCTAGCTCCTAATGCTACATTAGATGTTTATTTAATAGCTACGTATACAGGAACTACAGTAAATAGTTCACCTATAGTACACTCTGGAGCAAAATTCTCTATTATATATGCACAGGCTTAGAAAGGAGGAATAAGAATGGCAAAAACGAGCGCAAAAAACAAAAAGACTACAAAAACAAATAAAAAGTCAACAAATAAGAAGAAAAATGAAAGTTTATATGTTGTAATTGCAATATTAACTATTGCTGTAATTGGTTTATCAGTAGGTTATGCTGCATTAAGTGCAACATTAAATATCACAATTAATAAAGTTACACAAAGTAATATTACATGGAATGTTCAGTTTAAATCTGAAACTGTAACTGCAACTGAATATGGTACTAGTAGCGTAGGTAGAACCTGTGGTAGTGCTACATCTGGTGGACAAGCTGTTACTGTTTCTGAAACAAGTCTAAGTAAACCAGGTGATGGTTGTCGCTGGCAATTAAGAATCCAAAATACTGGAGATATTACTGCTATGTTAAAGAGCTTTACCTCAGTTGCTCCAACTATAAGCCCATCATCAACTTGTACAGGAGCTGGAGCAGGATCTGCTACAATGGTTTGCGGAAATATTACTTATAAATTAACTACAGATGCTGAAGGAAATACTCTTGTAACAACATCTGGTATAGGAACTATAGCCTCAGGCGGATATAAAGATGTATATTTATTTGCTACTTATACTGGAAGTAGTACTGTATCATCTGTTATTACACAATCTGGCGCACAGTTCCAGTTATATTTCGAACAAAATTAATAGGAGGTTTTTATGGAAAAGAAAGATAACAAATATTTATATGTATTAACATTAATACTTGCTGTAGCAGTAGTAGGTTTATCAGTAGCTTATGCTGCATTAAGTTCAACTTTAACAGCTAGTTTTAATACAGTTTCACAAGGTGTAGCTTCTTGGGACGTAGGATTCCAAACAGGTTCAGTTACAGCTGTAGCTGGTGGAACAAGTGATGTAGGAAGAGTCTGTGGAACTGCTACTGTTACAAAAGCAACAGTAACAATTGCTGATACTACATTAAGTAAGCCAGGAGATTCTTGCAGATATGATTTAGTTGTAAAGAACCTTGGTAGTATTTCAGCTAAACTTGCAGAAATCAACTTCACTAAGCCAGATAACACATGTACAACTACTGGTACAACAATGGTATGTGATGATATCACATATAAGTTAACTACTGACCAAGCTGGTAATACACCACTTGCTATAAACTCAGTTCTTGCAGCTTCAACTGGTTCACAACCTGTATATCTTACTGTAATGTATTCTGGTTTAGATGTTGCTGCTTCTGCTTCATCATTATCAACTGGTGGATTTTCATTAATTTATAATCAAAATTAATTTAAAAAGTATAAAAAATTGAAAGGGAGTAATAATTATGAAACGTCAATATATTAATTGTTTAGCAATTGAGTTTTTAGTATTAATTATTGCCCTTTTTCAATTTTTTATTTTGAAAAGGTTTAATTACTGGATATATCTAGGATTAATACTAGCTGTAAACGTTATTTATACATTATTATTTAAAGTAGATGTAAGATCTAAGATGCAGAGTAAAGAGTTATTATTAATGGTACTTATCTCATGCATGGCTTATTACATTTTAAAGTATTCATTTGGATTTGCTACTGGATTTGTTTATACAACGTATTCAAAATCAGCTGGTGGAATGGCTTATAACTTAATTACTGCTATCTTATTTATTTTATTATCAGAGAACTTAAGAAACATTGTTCTTGATAAAGGTAAGTATTATAAATCTGTTGTTATATTGTGCCCACTTGTATTTACGATATTAGAACTTGTTTCACAGATTTCTCTGGCACAGTTAACTACTAAATCTAATGTATTACAGATTATTATGATAGTAGTAGTACCTACTTTCTGTAAAAATATCTTCTTAACGTTCTCAACATATCATACTGGTAAGTTTAATAGTATTGTTTATCAAATGTTTATGACTATTCCTTCATATATATTGCCAATCTTCCCAGACTTTGGTGATTATATTAACTCAATATTAAACATTGCAACACCTATTATTACATTAATAATATCTGCTAAGACTCTTTTCTATAAGAGAGAGGGTATTAAAGATACCAAGAATTATATGAAATTTAATATTGTTGAAAGAATAACAACTGTTCTTGGATTATTAATATTATTCAGTATTGTATATTTGATATCCGATAGAGGCACCTTATATGCCATGGCTATTGGTAGTAACTCTATGAAGGGTACTATTGATAAAGGCGATATCGTTATTATTAATAAGAAAAAAGCTACTTATAAAGAAGGAGATATCATTGCCGTTAACGTTGATGGAGTCATAATTGTTCACAGAATTATTAGTAGAACGCAACAAGATGGAGCGTACATCTATAAGACTAAAGGTGATGCTAATAACGGTGAAGACTTCTGGGATGTTAAAGAAAACATGATCAAAGGTAAAGCTACCTTTGCTGTTAAATATCTTGGGTGGCCTACAATAAAGCTAACGGAGTATTTACAAAAGAAAGATTAAAGAAGCAATATAATTGCTTCTTTTATTGTCAAAAGACTTAATTAATTAGGTCTTTTTTAGTATAATAAGATTGGTGATCTTAATGAAGATATATGAATATATAAAAGATAATAGTTTACTAATAGTTCCTAGTCATATTAAGAATAGTATTCTTAATTATTTGAGTGACAAGGATATATTTAAGATTAAAATAATGTCTTTAAATGAATTCTATGATTCATATTTCTTTTCTTATGATAAAGAGACATTAATATATGTATGTGATCATTATAACTTGGTTCCTAGTGTAGGAGAATTATATTTAAAGAATCTAAGATACGTTGAAGATAAAAAATATAATGTAGAAATACTAGATAAACTAGTTAGTATTAAAAAAGATTTAGATAGTCATAATCTATTAAAATACGATAATACTTTTAAAGTGTTATTAGAAAAATACCAAATAGTAGTAGATTATCCATTAAGTGAATTTGATAAAAAAATATTTAATAAATTAAATTCTATTATTATTGAAGAAGATAAAGAGGATAATAAAGATATAGATCTTTATACTTTTAATAATGTTAATGAAGAAGTAGAGTTTGTAATAAATAGGATAATTGAACTAAATAAAAATGGAATAGATTTATCTAATATATTTATTAATAATATTACTGGTGAATATAAGAATACTTTTAGTACCTATAGTAAGCTTTATAATATAAATATTAATATGAATGAGAGTTATCCTTTATATGGTACATATGTTGGTAAAAAAGTAATTGAATACTTAGATGAAGTAAGTTCTAAAGAAGAGTTAATTAGTAAGTTTAAAGTTAATAGTAAAGAATTAGATAGAGTAATAGGTATATTAAATAACTATAGCTTTACCAACGATATCTCTATAATAAAAGATTACGTAATAGAAGATATAAAGAATACTAATATTAAACTAGATGAATATGATAATGCTATTAATACTTGTGAACTTGATGATTTAGATCAGTCTAAATATGTGTTTATTGTGGGTTTTAATACTAGTATTCCTCATATATACAAAGATGAAGATTTCTTAAGTGATAATGTTAAGTCTATACTGGGTTTAGATACTAGTATTGAATTAAATAATAAAGAGAGAGTTAGCACTATAAATGAGATTAATTCTTTAAATAATGTTATTATTACATATTCAAGTAATGGTAATGAAGGAGAATACTATTTATCTAATTTAGTAGAAGATTTAAGTATTAATAAAAAAGAAGCTGATGATAGAAGTGTATTATATTCAAAGAATGCTTCAGTAATTAATTTATCTCGTATGTTAGATAATTATCGTATATATGGTGAATATGATAATAAATTAATGAATTACTATACATTACTAGGAAAGAGTAATTATGATACATATAGTAATAAGTTTACTGGTATTAATAAAGATAAGTTAAGAGAGTATATACATAATAACCTAGTATTTTCATATTCTAGTATGAATAATTACTATTTATGTTCTTTTAGATATTATTTAAATAATATATTAAAGCTTAATATATATGAGAGTACTTTCTTTACGGACTTAGGAAATATCTTTCATGAAGTATTAAGCCATATGTATAATGAAGACTTTGATTTTGATAAAGAGTATGAACTAGCTTGTTCTAAATATGAATATGGTGCTAAAGAGCTATTCTTTATTAATAAATTAAAGGATGATCTCTTGTTTATTATTAATACTATTAAAGAACAGGATAGTCATAATAAGTTAAAAAATGTATTATGTGAAGATAATATAAGTATTGATATTAAAGATAATATTAAGTTTACTGGTTTTATAGATAAACTTATATATGGTGAAAAAGATGATTTAGGACGTACTCCAGTCGCAATTATTGATTATAAGACTGGAAGGCAGGATATTGATGTAAAATACGCTAAATACGGCTTAAAATTACAATTACCAGTATATTTATACTTAGTAGAGCATAGTAATATCTTTAATCATCCTTTGTATGTTGGATTTTATCTTCAAAAGATTCTTAATAATGAGATTAATATAGTACCTAAGAAAACTTATGAAGAGTTAAAGAAAGAGAATCTAAAACTAGTTGGTTATACTAATGATAATGAGAGTACTATGTCTTATATTGATGATGAGTATGAAGACTCATCAATTATCAAGGGTCTTAAGAAAACTAGTAAGGGTACCTTTAATGCATATTCTAAATTAAAGAGTGATAAAGAAATAGATGAATTAATTAAGATTGTTGAAGATAAGATAGAAGAGGCAGGTAATAATATCTTTAATGCAGAATTTACTATTAATCCAAAGAATGTTGATGGTGAATTAATGGGCTGTGAATATTGCCCTTTTAGAGGTATTTGCTATAAAACGGATTCAGATACTACTTATATAGTAACTAAGGAAGTAGGTGATGAAGATGAAATGGACTAATGAACAGTTAGATGCCATTAATAAAGAAGGCACTAATATAATTGTTTCTGCGGGAGCAGGAAGTGGTAAAACAGCGGTTCTTACAGAAAGAGTATTACGTAAATTAACAAGTGGCATAAGTATTAGAAATCTATTAATACTTACTTTTACGAATGCTGCTGCTCAAGAGATGAAAGAACGTATTAGAAAAGAGATTAAGGACCATAAAGAATTAAAAGATGAACTTAACTATATTGATTCATCATATATTACAACATTTGATGCTTATTCTTTAGCGGTTGTAAAAAAGTATCACTATTTACTTAATATAAGTCCTAATATCAGTATCGGTGAATCATCTATATTTAAGTTACAAGAAGATATAATACTAGATGAAATATTAAATAAGTATTATGAATCAAATGATAAAAGATTCATTCATTTAATGGAAGACTTCTTTACTAAAGACGATGATGTATTAAGAAACAATATTATTAAAATAAATAATAAACTGGATTTAAGATATGATAAAGAAGAGTATTTAAATAATTATTTAGATAGTTTTTATAATGAAGATAACATAAATAATTATATTGATGAATATAATAAATATGTAATTGGTCTAAAAGATAAAGTACTAGATTTATTAGAAGAACTATCTAATTATTTAGATGAAGATAATTATTTAAAAATCTATTCTTATTATGAAGATTTATCTTATGCAAAGAATTATGATGAGATAAAAAATAGTATAAAAGATGATAATGCTCCTAAACTTCCTAAAGGATGTGAAGAAGCTGCTAAGAGTATTAAGACTAATATAAGTGATGCCTATAAAGATTTAAAGAATAACTTAATATATGAGTCATCTAGTTTAATAAAAGATAGCCTATTAAGTACTAAAGATTATGTCTCTATTATTATTGATATTATTAAAGAATTAAGTACTAGATTAGATGAGTTTAAAATACTTAATAATACTTATGACTTTATAGATATTGCTAAGATGAGTATTAAGTTACTTGATGATAATCCTTCTATTAAAGAAGAGATAAAAAATAGTTTTAAAGAAATACTATTAGATGAGTATCAGGATACTAATGATTTACAAGAGTTATTTATTAGTAAGATTAGTAATAATAATGTATATATGGTTGGTGATATAAAACAGAGTATTTATAGATTCCGTAATGCTAATCCAACTATCTTTAAAGATAAATATATGAATTATAGTGAAAATAAAGATGGTTATAAAATAGATTTAGTACAAAATTTTAGAAGTAGAAAAGAAGTACTTGAAGATATAAATGAAATATTTAACTTAGTAATGTCTTTAGATATAGGTGGAGCAAATTATAAAGAATCTCACCAAATGGTATTTGGTAATAATTCTTATATCGAAAAAGGTCTTACTAATAATGATAATCATATGGATTTATATACATATAATTATGATAAAGAATTAGGTTATCGAAAAGAAGAAATAGAAGCTTTTATAATTGGAAATGATATCAAGAAGAAGATTAGTGAAGGATACTTAGTATATAACTTTAAAGAAGATGAAAAGCCAAGAACATGTACATATAATGATTTTGTTATTATGATTGATCGTGGTACTCAATTTGACTTATATAAAAAGATTTTCTCTTATTTAGGTATTCCTTTAACTATTGATAGAGATATAAGTATAAAAGATAATACTTTAATATTGTTAATAAATAATATTATTAAATTAATAATTCATATTAAAGATAATAACTTTGATAGAGAATTTAAAAATAGTTATGCTAGTATAGCTCGTAGCTTCTTATTTAGATTAAGTGATGATGAGTTATTTAATATTATTGCTGATAATAAATATGAAGAGACGGATATCTATAAGATAGGGTTAGAACTCACTAGTATTTTATATAATTCTTCTATTAGTTATTTAATTGATAATATTATTACTAAATATGATATATATAATAAATTAGTAACAGTAGGAGACATTAATAATTCTCTTAGTTTAATAGATTATCTTAAAGATTTAGGTAGTAGTTTATCTAATTTAGGATATACACCAATAGAGTTTGTATCATATATTGATAATATTATAGATGATGATTCTATAGATATTAGAATAAATAGTCCTAAAGAAAGTGGTAATTCAGTTAAAATAATGACTATTCATAAGAGTAAAGGATTAGAATATCCAATCTGTTATTATAGTGGACTATCTGTAAGCTTTAATATGAGTGATCCAAAAGATAGATTCATGTATGATACTAAATATGGTATTATTACACCATTCTTTAAAGAAGGAATTGGTAGTACTATTCTTAAAGTATTAATTAAAAATGAATATGTTAAAGAAGAAGTAAGTGAAAGAATTAGATTATTCTATGTAGCACTTACTCGTGCTAAAGAAAAGATTATAATGGTTCTTCCTGAAGAAGAAAGAATTATGCTAGATCCTATTTCTTATCGCTCTTTTAGTGATATCGTTAATAGCATTAAACCTTATATCGAAGATAGAATAATTAATATTGATTTAAGTACTATTGAGTTATCTCCTTTTTATAACATAGGTAAAGAGATTGATTATAATAAATTAAAACTAAATAATACTAATTTAATACTTGATGATACTAAATATGAAAGTAATGTTATTACTAATAGTCATTTTAGTAAGAGTAGTAATAAGTTAATTACTAAAGAAGAAAGAGAAGTAATGGACTTTGGTACACATATGCATGAAGTATTCGAAAGTATTGATTTAGATAAACCTAATATGAATAATTATAATGATAAAGAAAAAGAATTAATAAATAATTTTATTAATTCTGATATAATTAAAGGGTTTACGAAGTATTATTCAGAATATGAATTTATTAATAATAGAGAAGATAAATCTATGCATGGTATAATAGATTTGTTACTAGAATATAAAGACCATTATACGATTATTGATTATAAGTTATCTAATACGGAAGATAAGGCTTATATAGATCAGTTAAATGGGTATATGGATTATATTGAGAATAAAACTGGTAAACAAGTAAATGCTTATTTATATTCAATTAATAAAAATGAATTTAAAGAGATAGGGAGGGTATATGAGTAATCACATATATGTAATAGGTCATAAAAGACCTGACACCGATTCAGTTAGTAGTGCAATAGCGTTATCTAATTTAAAAAATAAAATAGGGATGAAGACTGAACCTAGAGTACTAGGTGATATTAATAAAGAAACTAAATATGCTCTTAATTATTTTGGATTAAAAGCACCTAAGTATTTAGATAATGTATATTTACAGATTAAAGATGTAGATTATCATAAAGACTGTTATATTCATAAAAAAGCATCTATTTATGATACTTATGAATATATATTAAAATCATCTATTACTGGTGTTCCAATAGTAGATGATAATAAAAAGCTTTTAGGACTCGTAACATCTAAGATGATACTTAGTGAAGTAATAAATGGAGACTTTTCTACATTGGATACTTCTTATGATAATATTTTAAAAATATTAGATGGTGAAGAAGTATTCCGTTTTGATGATGAAATCAAAGGTAATGTAATAAGTGCTACTTTTAGAAGTACTAAGTTTATGGATAAGGTTGAGCTTCATAGTGATGATATCTTAATAGTAGGAGATCGTCATAGTATTATTGAATATGCTGTATTATCTAAAATAAAACTATTAATTGTATTAGGTAATGCTTATATTAAAGAAGAACATTTAAGTCTTGCTAGAAAGAATAGAGTAAATATTATTAGAACAACACTTGATTCTTATAATGCATCAAGAATGCTTGGCTTATCTAACTATGTTATTAATCTATGTAATTCAAATGAATATTTCTTTGATGAAGATTTTAATTTTAATGAGTTCTTAGAAGAATCTGCTAGATTAAAACATAATAACTATCCAGTTATTAATAAGAATAATAGATGCTTAGGATTAATCAGAGTTACTGACATTATGACTAAGAATAAGAAAAAAGTAATATTAGTAGATCATAATGAATTAGAACAAAGTGTTGATGGTATTGAAGAAGCTGAAATAATGGAAATAGTAGACCATCATAAAATAGGAGATTTAACTACTAATAATCCAATTAACTTTAGAAATATGGCTGTAGGTAGTTCTAATACAATTATTTATTATATGTATCAAGATATGCGTACAGAAATAGATCCATCTATAGCAGGAATAATGTTATCTGGTATATTATCTGATACTCTTAATCTTACTAGTCCTACTACTACAGATATGGATAAATATGTTGTACAAGAATTAGGTAAAATAGCAGGAGTAGATCCATTAAAATATGGTATTGAAATGTTAAAAGCTGGTTCATCTTTAGAAGGATTAGAGATGGAAGACGTTATTAATATGGATAATAAGGTATTCCCAATAGGAGACCAAAATATTTCTGTAGCTCAAATCTTCTCATTTAATACATTTGAAGTATTAAAAGATAAAGAAGTATATAAAGAAGCCCTAGAAAGTTATATATTAAAGAATGGTTTAGATGGTATAATATTCCTAGTTACTGATGTTTTGGATAACTCAAGTTATGTATTATACTCAAGTAGTATGGCTAAAGTACTAATGGATGCTTTTCCAAACTCAGATATTGTTGAAGGATTCAAACTAGAAGGAGTTGTTTCTCGTAAGAAACAAGTTGTACCTACTATTATGGATGCTTTAGAAGGAAGGTAGTATGAAAAAAACTAAAGAAAAGAATGGTAAAGAGACTTTAATACTATTCTTAAAAGGAATTATCTTAGGACTTTCTACATTAGTCCCTGGATTATCAGCTGGTACATTTGCTGTAGTACTAGGTATTTATGAAAAGTTAATTAATGTAGTAAGTCACTTAACAAAAGATTTAAAGAACAATATATTATATGTTCTTCCAATAGGTATTGGTGCTGTTATAGCAATGTTACTAGGAAGTAATGTAGTAAGTTATTTCTTAAGTAATTACCATTTAGCAACTATGTTATTATTCTTAGGAGTAATAATAGGAGGAATACCTCTATTATATAGAAGAGTAAAAGGACATGAAAAAGAACCTATTAATATAATTATCTTTTTAATAGCTTTTGCTTTAATAATAATTATGTATGTAGCAAATGCTAATACTAAAAATATTGATCTTAATAGTCTTAATATAGTTGGTTATGTAATGTTAGCAGTAGTTGCTGCTATTACATCCGCAGCTATGATTATACCGGGTGTATCTGGTTCGTTTATGTTAATGTTATTTGGTTATTTTGAACCAATTATTAACACCGTAAAAGATTTGAAAGATATGAGCCTATTAAGTCATAATCTTAGTATCTTAATACCATTTGGTATAGGTGTAATTATTGGTATAGTATTAATTAGTAAAGTTATTAATTATTTACTTGATCATCATGAACAAAAAACATTTAGTGCAGTACTAGGATTTGTTATTGCTAGTATTGTTACAATCGTATGGGGCTTAGTTGGAACAAATATAAATATAATAGAATTATTAATTGGTGATGTACTTGCTTTACTTGGCTGTATGTTATCATTATGGATAGGACGTGAATAAAATGGATTTTGGAATTATAATACTTGCAATTATACAAGGATTAACGGAATTTTTACCAGTTTCTTCTTCAGCTCATTTAATTATTTTTAGAGACTTATTTCATATAGGCACTAGTATGAGTGGAGATTTAGCTATTGTATTTGATGTTGCACTTCACTTTGGTACACTTTTAGCAATACTTGTATATTTCTTTAAGGATTTTTTAAATATGATTGTTAAAGGATTTACTAAACCTAAAGAAGAAGGACGTTTACTTTGGTATTTAGTTGCTGCAACTATACCAGCCGCTTTAGCAGGAGTTCTATTTGAAGATGCTATTGATTCAATGATAAGAGGTAACTTCTTTATCATTGCTGCTTCTTTAATAATAATGGGTATTGTTCTTTATATAGCCGATGCTAAATCAGAAAAGAATAGACATGTTGAAGATATTACCTTAAAGGATGCATTAATAATTGGTTGTAGCCAAGTACTTGCATTAATACCTGGATTTAGTAGAAGTGGAACCACTATAACAGCAGAGCGCTTCTTAAAAATTGATAGAAAAGATGCTGCTAAGTTCTCATTCTATTTAAGTGCTCCAGTAGTAGCAGGTGGATTCTTACTACAATTAATCAAGAGTGAAAGTAGAAGTTTAATTTTTAGTAACTTACTTCCTTTTGGAGTAGGAATACTAATATCATTTGTAATTGGTTTATTATGTATTAAGTTCTTACTAAGCTACTTAAATAAACATTCATATAAAGTATTTATGATATACCGTGTATTAATGGGTATCTTAGTAATTCTATTTGTTCTATTAAAGTAATATGGATTTATATAGTTTTTGTAGATTATTTTTAATATTTTTCTCATTCTCATTAATAGGATATATAGTAGAGACCATACACGTAAGTTTAAATGAACATAAGTTAAACTTAAATAGAGGTTTCTGTGTAGGCCCTTATATTCCAATATATGGAATAGGATCTATTTTAGTTATCTTATTTGTTGTTCCTTATATTGAGAATCCGTTTGAGATTTTCTTAGTATCAATGTTAGTATGTGCTATAGTTGAATACTTAGTAAGTTATACTATGGAAGCCTTATTTAAATCTAGATTATGGGATTACTCAAATAGAAAATATAATATTAATGGAAGAGTATGTTTAGAAAATACTGTTTACTTTGGAGTAGGCGGTTTAGCGGTAGCATATGTGTTATACCCAGTTATTAATAACGTACTTAATATGTATAGAGATAATTCATTAGTATTAATATCTATAATATGTATGGTTATATTTACTATAGATGTTGGATTATCAATTGTAGTAGCAAGTAAATATGTAAATAAGATTAAAAAGATTAAAGATTCTACTAATTTTATACACAGTAAGAGAATAAATATGATGGAAACTTGGTTCGAGAAAACATTTATTGGTAGACTTTATAAAGGATTTCCATCGCTTGGAAAAGATTTCCATAAAACTTGGTTTGATAAATTAAAAGATTTTACAAAGATAAAGAAGTAAAATCTTTTATTTTTTAATTTATTTATATATAATTATAATAGAGAAGGTGGTTAGAATGACAAACAAGAAAGGTTTTACATTAATTGAGTTACTTGCAGTAATTGTAATATTAGGACTAATATTAGTAATAGCAATTCCTCAAGTATCAAATTATATTAGATATACTAAAGAAAAAGCAATGAGAACGGAAGCTGAAACATATATAACGGCTGTTAAGAGTTATTGTACTGCTAATAATGAGTTCCCATATAAAAAACATGAAGCATATTATCCATTACAAAAGATATTTGATGAAATCGGAGTAGACAAAAAATCTGATAAGAGTCCATACGGAAATGCCTGGGATTTTGAGAACTCCTATGTTGTAGTTCGTTTGTCAGAAGACTATACAGATACATATGCTATATCTTTATGTGATGTTCAAGGCTTTTGCTTAATGGGTTCCGATGGTGGATTACTTGTTAATGAAGACAACGTAATTGGAACAGAGGTAGTTGACTCTAATAAAATAGCAGGCATTAAATATACAATTACTTTTATTGAAGATATCGTTGTTAGTTATACTGGTGAAGATGGAAATACTAAGATAGTTACATCTGGCTCTGTAAATGTACCAAGAAATACACAGTTACTACTTACTTTACCAAATGGTGATGAAATAATTGCTTTTGATGTTAAGTATGTAGATGGAACAAGATTATCATTTGAAGGTAATGAATTACAAGTTGGTAGAAGTGGTATGATTACAAGAGTATATGCTGCTAATGGTTCTGTAATTGAAGATACTAATATTGATGGACCTATACAACCAGTAATTACACCAATTCCAACGCCTACACCAACACCAGATAGCGGAAATTCAGTACCAACACCTACACCTGATAGTGGTATTCCAACACCAACGCCTACGCCTACACCAACACCAAATCCTAGTTATTGTTCTTTAGTTAATTTATCAGGACATGAAGTATATTATACTGATTCAGCAGGTAATATTGTTGATTATGACAAGATTCCTTGCAGAACTATAGTTACTGTTCATTCAAATGAAGGAACTGTAAATAGAATTAAAGTAACAAGTGGAGGAAGAAGTGTAACATTAAAGATTAATGCAATTCAAGTTACAGGAGATTCTGAACTAACTGAAGTATACTTTGGGACTATAGATGTTGGAGATATTACTGATAAGAAATGCCCTAAAGGTCAAACAATTTGTAATGGTTTCTGCGCTGATGCTTGCTTCAGTGATCCGACTATATCAACTGAGTAATTAAAAGAAGATTAAATCTTCTTTTTTTATGGTATTTAAGATATAATTAAGTTGGTGATTAATATGTATAATTATATAATTGGAACAGTTACTGAGATTAATGCAAATAACATCAGTTTAGATAATAATGGAGTAGGTTATCTAGTATATACACCTAATCCTTATATGTTTGAACTTGGTAAAGAATATAAAGTATATATTTATGAACAAGTAAGAGAAGATGAACATAGTTTATATGGCTTTAAAGATATGGAAACTAAAGAATTATTCTTAAAGCTTATAGATGTTAAAGGACTAGGCCCAAAGATGACAATGCCAATGCTTGCAACTGGTTCTGTAGAAGGAATCAAAGATGCTATTGAAAGAGAAAATCTATTATATTTAAAGAAGTTCCCTAAGATAGGTGACAAAGTTGCTAAACAGATGATTCTTGACTTAAAAGGTAAACTAGGAGAAGTTAATACTTTAATACCTGTTGAAGATATAAGAAGTGATTTAATGGATGCTTTAAGAAGCCTTGGATATAAAGATAAAGAGATTAATGGAGTAATACCTAAAATTAAGTCTGATATATCTATAGAGGAACAAATTAGAGAAGCATTAAAATTATTACTTAATAGTTAATTATGGTATAATCTATATAGAGAAAAGGAGGAAATATGGATAAAGATAAAAGAATAGTCTCACAAGATAAATTAGATGATGATAGTTTTGAAGTATCTATTAGACCATCCTCTTTTGATGAATATGTAGGACAAAGTGAAGTAAAAGAAAATTTAAAAGTATATGTACAAGCTGCTAAACTTAGAGATGAAGCACTTGACCATGTTTTATTATATGGTCCTCCTGGACTAGGTAAAACAACTCTTGCTTTTATTATTGCTAATGAGATGGGTACAAATATTAAAACAGCAAGTGGACCAGCTATCGAAAAGCCAGGAGACTTAGCTGCAATATTATCAACTCTAGAGCCTGGAGATGTATTATTCATTGATGAAATACATAGACTTCCAAGAGTAATAGAAGAAATACTATATCCAGCAATGGAAGACTTTGCTATTGATATAGTAGTAGGTTCTGAAGGTAATAGTAGAAGTATAAAGATTAATCTACCTCCATTTACTTTAGTAGGTGCTACTACTAGAGCGGGAGATTTATCATCTCCATTAAGAGATAGATTTGGTATTATTAGTAAGCTTGAGTATTATACTGAAGATGAATTAAATGACATAATAAAAAGAACTAGTAGAGTACTAGAAATGCCTATTGAAGATGATGCTTCAATAGAACTTGCAAGACGTAGTCGTGGTACTCCAAGAATAGCTAATAGAATCTTTAAAAGAGTTAGAGATTTCGCTTTAGTGGAAGGTAAAAGTGTAATAGATATTGATGTTGCTAAAAAGAGCTTAAAACGTCTTAAAATAGATGAGAATGGACTAGATAAAACAGACCATGATCTATTATATGCAATTATTAAAAAGTTTAATGGTGGACCAGTTGGTATTGAATCCATTGCGTCATCAATAGGAGAAGAGGTTACTACTATTGAAGATGTATATGAACCATACTTATTACAAGAAGGATATTTAAAAAGAACATCAAGGGGAAGAATGGTTACTGAAAAAGCTTATGAATATTTAAAGATAGAATATCAGAATACAATATTCTATTAGGAGGCTAGTGTGGAAGAAAGAAGATTATTTGATAATCATAATGATTTAGAATTAGAAGAAATTGGTAAAGTAGTAAATAAATATATTGATGAAAATATTGGTTTATTAGATGATGTAGAAATAATTACTAAATGGACTAGTATGCCACAAGTATTCTTAGAAAAAAAAGAAGTTAAAAAAGCTTTTGTTGATGAAGTAATAAATATTGATGAATTATTCTTAGATCAAGAAAGAAAAATAAAGATGATTATTACTTTAGCATGTATGCTTACTAAGACTGGTATTGCTATTGATAAAATTGATATAAATAGTCTTTATATGTTAGTAGATTTTTATACTGATATTTCAAATAAAGAATATGAAAGGGATATTATTATTTTAGGTAATCCAATATTACTAGAAAGTGTTAGAAGAAGTACTATAGATGTAGATTTAAGAAAAGAACTTCTAGCACATATCTTAAGTGAATATGGTGATGAAGATGTAACTGATCTTAAGAAAGTTCATGAATTCCAAAAGAAAATGAATAGTTTACTAAAGACTAAGAAATGTTTTACTATACTAGGAAAGAATCCTTATATGGAAATGGATAATATTGAGTCAGATTACTTTTTATAAAAGAGGGTGTTAAGGTTGAATCTAGAAGATTTTGATTATGAATTAGATGAATCATTAATAGCACAAACTCCTTATAAAAAAAGAGATGAAGCTAGATTAATGGTTCTTGATAAAGATACAGGTGAAATAGAACACAAAATCTTTAAAGATATTATTGATTATATGGAAGAAGGAGATGCCTTAGTATTAAATGATACTAAGGTTATTCCAGCTCGTATCATAGGTACTAAGGAAAGTACAGGTGCAGTAATTGAATTATTATTATTAAAGGATGTTCAAGCTGATAACTGGGAAGCTTTAGTAAAACCAGCAAGAAGAATTCATGTAGGTGATATAGTATCTTTTGGTAATGGTGAGTTAAAAGCTAAATGTATTGAAGAACGTGAAGAAGGTATAAGAGTATTTGAACTTATTTATGAAGGAATTCTAATGGAAATTCTTGATAAATTCGGTACAATGCCACTTCCTCCATATATTCATAAAGAGTTAAAAGAGCAAGAATATTATCAAACAGTATATGCTAAATATATTGGATCAGCAGCTGCTCCTACAGCAGGGCTTCATTTTACTAAAGAACTATTAAAGAAAATAGAAGATAAAGGTATTAATGTATTATATGTTACCTTACATGTTGGACTAGGAACCTTTAGACCAGTAAATGAAGAAGATATAACTAAGCATAAAATGCATAGTGAATATTATATAATGACTGATGAAGTAGCTAAGAAACTAAATGAAGTTAGAAAAAATGGTCATAAGATAATTGCTGTTGGAACAACAAGTGTTAGAACTCTTGAAACTGTAATGGGCTTATATAATGAGTTTAAAGGTTGTTCAGGAGACACAAGTATCTTTATATATCCAGGATATACTTATAAAGGAGTAGATGAAATAATAACAAATTTCCATCTACCAAAAAGTACCTTAGTAATGTTAGTAGCAGCTTTTGCCGGAAGAGAGAATATTCTGCATGCTTATAAAGTAGCAGTAGAGAATAAATACAAGTTTTTCTCCTTTGGAGATGCTATGCTTATTAAAACAAACAAGTAGATTTTCTACTTGTTTTTATGATATAATATGCATGCCGGAGGGGTATTATGAAAGTTAAATATAATTTGTTACATAAAGATAAAAATACAATGGCAAGATTTGGTACACTAGAGACTAACTATGGTACATATGAAACACCTATGTTTATGCCTGTAGGTACTAAAGCTAATGTTAAGTTATTAACACCAGAAGAACTTCATAAAATGAATACTGGTATTATACTTGCTAACACTTATCACTTATGGTTAAGACCTGGGCCAGATTTAATAGAAAAAGCTGGAGGACTTCATAAGTTTATGGCTTATGATGGACCAATCCTTACTGATAGTGGTGGATTCCAAGTTTTTAGTTTAGCTAAACCTAAAGATATAAGTGAAGAGGGAGTTAAGTTTAAGAGTATAATAGATGGACAAAACTTATTCTTAACACCAGAGCTTTCTATAGAAATACAAAATAAACTTGATAGCGATATTGCTATGAGTTTTGATGAATGCCCTCCATATCCAGCAACTCATGACTATATGAAGAAAAGTGTAGAAAGAACCCTTCGTTGGGCTGAAAGAGGAAAGAGTGTTCATAAGAACGAAAGACAAAGTTTATTTGGTATAGTTCAAGGAGGAGAGTTCCCAGATCTTAGGCGTTGGAGTGCTGAAGAAACTGCTAAACTTAACTTTGATGGATACTCAATTGGTGGTACTTCTGTTGGAGAAGACAAAGTCACAATGATGAAGATGATCGAGTATGCTACTCCATATATGCCAGAAGACAAAGTAAGATACTTAATGGGAGTAGGAACTCCACTAGATTTAATAGAGGGAGTTATTAGAGGAGTCGATTTATTTGACTGTGTTGAACCTACTCGTATAGCACGCCATGGTAATGCCTTTACTCATGAAGGAAGAATTAATTTAAAGAATCTAAAATATAGAGAAGACTTTACTCCTATTGAAGAAGGTTGTGATTGTGATACTTGTAAACATTTTACTAAATCATATATAAGACACTTAATACAAAGTGATGAAGCATTAGGTGGAAGACTTTTATCTATTCATAATATAAGATTCTTAGTTAGATTATGTGAAGAGATGAGAGAAGCTATTAAAGAAGATAGATTACTAGAGTATAGAGATAAGTTTAAAGAAAAATATATAGATAAAGAATTTGATGAATTATATAAATAATATAATTCATCTTTTTCTTTTATAATCTTGAAATAAGAGTATTACTATTATATAATTTATATAGAATAGGAGTTTGACTATGGCAAATAAAAAGGAAGTTAAAAAAGAAAAAGGATCATTAGATGAATTTAAAAAGAGACAAATAGGTGTTGTTGCTTTAATTATTATAGTAACAGCATTAGTAACATTTGGCTTTGTATATGTATGGTTAGCAATGGACCAAATTGAAAGCGGAGACCGTGTTATATCTACAGATTTATCTATGCTAGTAATAGAAATGGCTGATGGTTCATCTAGTAAGATTGTATTAACTGATACATATCCAATGAATGAAGCAGGAGGTTTAAGTACTAAACCAATAAAGTTCTCTTTAGTTAATAATGGAGATTCAGCTTCAAAATATGTAATTAAATTAGTAGAAGATGAAGATGGTATAACAAATTGTAATAATACAGAAGGATGTAAAGTAATACCAATATCTGAAATTAATTATTCAATCAGTAAAGATTCTTGGTCTAAAGAAATTAGTTCTGTATCAGAAGATAAAAATAATCTAGATATGGGAATAGTTGAAGTTGGAGAAGATAATAAAATTAACTACAACTTAAAAATTTGGGTTAAAGAAGATACTGAAGAAGATATTAATGGTGCGACCTTCTATGGTAAGCTAGTAATTGAATCAAGATAAAAAGACTTAATAGTCTTTTTTTTATATTATTATTTTGTTAAAATAACATTAAGGAAGTGATAACATGATAAGTATATTACCTGCTGATACATATATAGTAGTAAATAAGTCTGTTATCACAGAATTAGATAAGAAAATTATTAATATGCTTTATCAACCAATTATTGGTTATCAAGCGGTATCTTTGTATCTAACTTTATTAAGTGATTTAGATAAGAAAGAA
>JAEEGL014070579.1_pt1 | contig 27426 bp, 30 predicted proteins | sample 9134231 | NCBI WGS metagenome assembly JAEEGL01 (sample SAMN16246548, study PRJNA631951) | gut metagenome | biome: gut microbiome; feature: rumen; material: fiber-attached | host: Bos | place: Iran: Karaj | collected 2018-10
ATTTTTTTTCAAATAAGAACTTTAGTCTTTTATCATCTAGTTTTCTCATAGCAAAATACATATATTCATTAAATACACACAATTCAGTATTAATGTTATTATTTTTACAAGATTTTAATATTGAATAATATCTACTATCATCACTATTATATATAACATCTAAATATTTTATTTCACCATCATATCTATATTGAATATAAAAATCTGAAATTTGAGTATTAAAATATCTACTAATATCATAACTATCACTAAAATTAGTGAATGTAAAATGGTCTAGTTTAGATATATTTTTTTCTTCTAAAACTACTCTTCTTCCTCCCATTTCATTAGTAGCAACTAACTTATATTTAACCATAAAAACCTCCCTAAATTATAAAAAACAAGATAATTATTCACAAATTACCTTGTCATCTTCAAAATGGCACATAAAACCATTAACAACCATATTTGTCATTGTTATATTTTTATTAGTATTAATAACAATTACTCCTTTTTCAGGTGTTATTCCTGAATATACAAAATCTGAAGGAGCTCCTGCTGAAAAATCAATTTTGATTGGTTTATCTGCTGTATTAGCATCAAATTGTTTTTCTTCATAATAAACAAGTGCTGATTTTTTTAGATTAATCATAGTTTCTTCAGCTTTTGCTTTCTTTTCTTTAGCTATTTCTTCAGCAGTTGGAGTTTTAACTACTGGTTCTTCGATTACTTCTTCTTTCTTTTCCATGCATCCGCAGCAAATAGTCATTATAATTAATAAACTTAAAAATAATTTTTTCATAATCAATCACCAAATTTATTATATCATAAAAAATTTAAAAAAAAAGAAGTTTTTACTTCTCTTTTGTATAATCACAACTACTACACTTGATTTGATCTTTTTTTATAGTAAGCATTCCTTCGCAATTTGGACATTTTTCATCAATAGGTTTATCCCAGTATGCAGTTTTACATTTTGGATAATTATTACATCCATAAAATACTTTACCACGTTTACTTTTTTTCTCAATAATCTTGCCATCACAATTTGGACAATCACATATTTCTACTATTTCTTTTGGTTCATTTTTAATATATTTGCATTCTGGATAATTACTACATGCTACAAACTTACCATATTTTCCTTTACGAATAACAAGTGGATTACCACATTCTGGACATTTTTCACCTGTTTCTTCAGGGGCTTTCTTCTCCATCTTACTAAATGCTGTAGTAACCGCAGGAGCAAATTCATCATAGAATTTAGCTAGTACATCATTCCAAACTGCGTCCCCAGTAGCAATCTTATCTAAATCTGTTTCCATATCAGCTGTATATTTTACATTAATTAAATGACTAAAACATTCTTGTAATTTATCAGTAATTTCAATACCAATTTCAGTTGGAATAAATTTTTTATCAACAATTGTAACATATCCTCTAGATTTAAGAGTATCCATTGTTTTTGCATACGTACTAGGTCTTCCAATACCAAGTTCTTCCATTTCTTTAATTAATTTAGCTTCTGTATATCTAGCTGGTGCTTTAGTAAAGTGTTGTTCTTTAGTAATATCTTTAGCTACAATAACATTAGATTTATAGTTTTCAAATGATGGTAATATTGTATTTTCAATATCTTCATATTCTTGATATACTTTCAAATAACCATCAAATATTAAAACTTGGCCATTTACTTTAAACTTATAATTATTATTATTTAAAGTTACAGTCGTATTTTCTGTTTTTGCATCATTCATTAAACTAGAAAGTGCACGATAATAAATCATTTTATATAATTTATATTCATCTGGTGTTAAATAAGGTTTTACAGAAAGTGGATCACGATTAATACTTGTTGGTCTAATACCTTCATGAGCATCTTGAACATTTTCAGTTTTCTTGCTTACTTTTACATGACCTTTATATTCTTTTCCATATTTGGCTTCAATATATTTAAGAGTTGCTGATACAAATTCATCAGATAATCTTACAGAATCTGTACGCATATATGTAATTGAACCTACTGTTTCATCAGCTAGTTCAATACCTTCATATAATTTTTGAGCAATACTCATTGTTTTTCTTGCATTAAATCCTAATTTATTTGATGCATCTTGTTGTAATGTACTAGTAATATATGGAAATTTAGATTTTCTATTTTGAACTTTTTTATCAACATTTTCTATTTCAAAAGAATTAGAAAGTTTAGAAAGTATTTTATTTGCCTCTACTTCATCTTTTATTTCTATTTTATCATTTTTAAATCCATATAATTCTGCTTCAAAATCATTAAATATACCTTGAATAGTCCAATATTCTTCTGGATTAAATTTTTCTATTTCTCTTTCACGATCAACTACTAATTTTAGCGCTACACTTTGAACACGTCCTGCTGATGAACCATCAGTTTTAGCTTGCATTAATTTACTTAATCTAAAGCCAATAATACGATCAAGTATTCTTCTTGTTTCTTGAGAATTTACTAAATTTTGATCTATCTTTCTTGAATGTTTAAATGCTTCAAGTACTGCAGACTTAGTAATTTCATTAAAAACAACTCTTAATGAATTACTATCATTTAATCCTAAGCAATCATATAAATGCCAAGATATTGCTTCTCCTTCACGGTCAGGATCGGTTGCAAGATAAACAAATTTAGAGTTTTTAACATCTTTTTTTAATTCATCTATTACTTTTTTCTTTCCTTTTATTGTGACATAATCAGGTGTAAATCCATTTTCAACATCAACACCAAATCCAAATTTACCTTTAGTAGATAAATCTCTTATATGTCCTTTACTAGAAACTACATGATAATCACTACCCAAGTATTTTTCTATTGGTTTAGTTTTACTTGGTGATTCGACAATTACTAAATTTTTAGCCATAAGCCACTTCCTTTTTTGCAATTTAATTTATACACTAAAACAAACTAATTTGTCAAGCTACCTAATATTATTATACTAAATTAATTTTTTTATTCCTTCTATTTTATGTATTATTTTTAATTTTTATGTATATTTATCAAACTAGTTGCATTCAATTTTTATTTATGTTATAATATTCTAATTTCCTAAGAGGTGATTATATGGTATTCAAAGAATTAACCAATGAAGAATTCGATAGTTTTACCAAAAAATTTAATCAAAAATCTATATATCAAACAAATGAATATGCATTTGTTATGAATGAAGAAAACTATGATAGTGTTTTTATTGGAATGATTGATGATAATAATGAAATAGTTGCTGCATCACTTATTTTAATTGAAACAGAACATGGTTTTAAATATGCATATGCTCCACGTGGAGTATTAATTGATTATAATAATTTTGATTTATTAAAAACATTTACTAAAAAATTAAAAAAATATTTAAGTCACTTAAAAGTAATTGCTATTAAAATAAATCCTATTGTTTATAAACAAGTTACTGATATTAATAATAATATAATTAAAGAAAATGATAATTTTGATAATATTATGTCTAATTTAAAAAAATGTAAATATTATCATTTAGGATTTAATAATTCTTTTGAAGCCTTAAAACCAAGATTTGATGCGATTATACCTCTTCAAAGTAATTATGTAGATTTATTTAATAAATTACCTAAAAGTTTTAGAACTAAATTAAGAAGTACTGAAAAAAATGGTATAGTAATTCATAAAGGAAATAAAAATAATTTAAATTATTTATATGAACAAACTAAAAAGAAATATCCAAGAGGATTAAAATATTTTGAAGATTGTTTTAATTTTTTTGGTAAAAAAGCTGAATTTTATTATGCTAAATTAAATACAAGTACATTCTTAAATCGTGCTCGTAATGACTATCAAAATAAATTTGAAGCTTATACTCATATAAATGAAGAATTATTACGTACTAATAATAGTCATTTAATTCATAAAAAAATGGAAGCTGATAAAATAGCTATTGAAGCAAAAAATGATTTAATTCTTGCAACTAAACTTAATCATGATTACCCAGAAGGAATTGTTATTGCTTCAGTAATTATAATTAAACATGCTAATACAGCAACCTTATTAATTGATGGATATAATCCTCAATTCAAAAAATTTAATGGAAAACATTTATTAATATGGAAATTAATTGAATTATTTTCTAAAGAAGGAATTTCAGAATTTAATTTAGGTGGAATTAATAATCCAACTAATTCTGATCCAAAATATAAAGGTTTAACTGATTTTAAATTAAGTTTTAATGCTGAAGCTGTAGAATATATCGGAGATTTTGAATTAATTACAAATAGAATACTTTATTATATATATCGTAATGCTTCTCCACTTAGAAAATTATTTAAAAAGAAAAAATAGTATTTATACTATTTTTTTTATATTTTCAAAATGCATATTTCTTGATGCTTTAATAGCAATTACTATATTATCTACTTTATTATCTTTTAAATAATTTATTAATTCATTAGTATTTTGAAAATAAATACTTTTTTTATATTTTTTATGAGCATAATACATATTATTTCCAACTAATATAACTTTTTGATAATTTTTATTTTTTAATATTTTACCTATTTTAGTATGTATCTTTTTTGTATATTTTCCTAGTTCTAATATATCACCTAAAATAAGTGTTATATTTTTATCTATATTATCAAGTATATCAAATAATCCCATAACTGATTCAAAATTAGAATTATAACAATCATCAATAATTATATTATTATTTTTATTTATTATATTTAATCTACTATCAAGTGATTCATATTTTAAAAGTGAATGTTGCATTTCATCTAAACTTATTCCTAATATTTCACCTACTTTTAAAGCAAGTAATACATTTGATATAAGATATTTGCCAGGCATATTTAAAATAAATTCTTTATTTCCTATATAAAATTTAACTTCATTTAAATTGCTTATTATTTTACCATTATATATACATTTAATACCATTTGATTTTCTTAAAAAATAATCTTCCCCATTTACTATTAAAGTACCATTTTGCATTCCATCTAATATTTCCATTTTAGCTTTATATATTTTCTTTTTTGAACCTAAATTACCAATATGTGCTGTACCAATATTTGTAATAACTGATATATTAGGCTTGCACATTTTAGATAATTTACTAATTTCACCTTTATGATTCATACCTAATTCTAAAACTACAATATCATAATTATTATTTAATTTAGTTAATGTTAAAGGTATTCCTATGTGATTATTATGATTACCTATACTTTTTAATACTTTATATTTATTTTCAAGAAAAAGACTTATTAATTCTTTAGTCATTGTTTTACCAGATGAGCCAGTTACGGCAATTACTTTACCTTTAAAATTATTGCGATAATATGAACCTATTTTTATTAAAGATTCATAATTATTATTTGTATAAATAACCGGAATATTAGTATTTATATCTAATAATTGATCAATAATAATTGCACTTGGTTTTTTCTCAAGAACATCATATATATAATCATGGCCATCATGATTTTTCCCATTTAGCGCTACAAAGATATCATTTTTATTTACATCATTACTATTTATTACAATATTATTAAATTTAATATTTACATTTTTATTATTTAAACATTTTCCATCTATTACCTTAATAATATTTTTTAAATTAATAAAATCACCCCTTACATATATTTATGAAATATGTAAATATTTTTTGACTATTAATATCAAATAATGATTCAGGATGCCACTGAAGTCCCATAAAAAAAGTTTTATTTTGATCTTCTATTGCTTCAATTATTCCATCTTCAGATTTTGCTGACACAAAAAAAGAAGTATTTAAAAGAGCTGATTTATGTCTACTATTTACTTCTATTTTTTCTTTCCCTATTATTTTATATAACAAACTATTCTTTTCTATTATTATACTATGAACATATTTATTTAAACTTTTATGATTATTAATATCATATATAGTACCATTATTTATCATTCCCATTGTTTGATGTCCTAAACAAATACCTAGTACTTTTTTATTTAAATTATATAATTTTTTCATATTTTGAAGTTCAATCTCAGTATAATCATCCCCACCTGGTATAATATAACCATTACATATTTTTAGATAATCATCTAGATTATTATCAATACCTATTGGTATACCTCCAAATCTAAAAATAGAATCAAACAATTCTTTTTTTACGTATAACCTTGCATCTTCATTTCTTAATAATATACCTATTATTGGTTTCACTCTATCATCTCCAAAAAAAATACATGGTTTAGTCCATGTATTTATTCATTGATTTCATCATTTGATTCACTTGCTTTTGACTAGGTGTTCTTCCCATTTGCATCATCATTGCTTTAATCATTTGTTCATTAATTGGTGGATTTTGTTTCATAAATTTTTTCATATATTTACGTGCTAAAAGGAAGCCAATTACTGCACCAACAACTAAACCACCAAGTACTTTTAATATATCTAATAACATTATATCAACCCTTCCTACAAGTATTTTACTAGAAATTAACAAATTATACAAGACTATATTACATTATATTTATTAAATTATAATTTATTCATAATTTGTGATTTAATAGATTCATAATCAAATTTAGAATATCGTAAGATTTCATTTGAAGTACCACTAATACTATAATCATCAATACCTATTGCATATTCTAAATTAGTAGCAAACCTACTTAAACCTAATTTATTACCAGCTTCAATAGTAAATGTTTTGATATTTTTTGGAAGTAGATCATTTTGATAATTTACATCTTGATTTAAATATAACTGGACACATGGCATACTAACAACTCTAACAGATAAATGATTAGTATTCCATAATTCATTAGCAATTCTGATACCAGTATGAATATCTGAACCAGTAGCCACAATAATTAAATTAATAACATTACTAGGTTGAAAAACTATATATGCGCCTATACTTACTAAATCAGCTCTTGAATATTGTACTAAAGAACTTTCTTTATTTGATAGAATTAGTGCTGAAGGTTTATCTTTAGTATTTATAATATTATGCCAGCAACCAAGAAGTTCTACAGCATCACATGGTCTATAAACATTTAGATTTGGTATAGTTCGAAGAGATAATATTTGCTCAATAGGTTGAACAAATGGTCCATTATTTGTACTATTAACTACATCATTATTAAAAATAAATATTGATGGTAAATGCATAATAGATGCCATACGAATAGAATTTCTCATATATTCTGTAAATATTAAATCAGTAACGCAAAAAGGCATAAATTTAGAAAGTACAAGACCATTAGTAATACAACCTATAGCATTTTCTCCACAATTAAAATTAATATTTTTTCCATTATAATTAGAAGTTGTAATATCAAGTTCACGGTCTAAATGCATCATATTATTACTTCCACCAATAAAATTCGGTATTAAATGAGCAATTCTTTCCATAATTGTAGTATTTATAGAAAATAATGATTCTTTAGTATCTGTTTCAAATTTAAACTCTTCTTTTAATAAATTTATGGTTTCTGATTTATCAAACAAATAATTAAATTTTGAATAATCACCACTTAAATTATTATCTACATATTGTTTATAAAGAGAAGCCCATGCAGAATACTTAGAGCTACTATGATTTGATATCATAATACCAAATTGTCTTTTATATTCATCATATACATAAAATTTTTCATTTGGTATATTATTTAATGCTTTAAAACTAGCAACTCCATTATCATTTAAAAGATTAGAAAGTAAAATAGTACCTTCATTATTTAATTTTTCTTTACCATCACATTTAAATTCAATAATAGTTGGACTTGATGAACTTTTAGCTTTTCCAATTGCTTTATCTATTTCTTTTAAATCATTTCCTTTTCTAATAGATATAGTATTCCAACCACAACCACTAAACCTACTTAAAACATTATTATCTTGTAAAGATATATAAAGAACTACTAAGCCATCTAATTTATTCATACTAGCAAAAGAAGCAGCTTCATAAATAAGACCTTCACGAGCATCAGCATCTGTTATTAATGTATATACTTTATAATCAATAATATGACTATCAATACCAAATATATTCTTTTTAGGTATTACATATTTAGATGATAAAATTTTTCTTCCTAAAACCATTCCTACTGATGTTGCACATGCACATCCAGGAAGTCCAGCACTCATATCAATACCAGGTGTCATATTATAAACTGGATAACCTGGTGTTTTATAATTATAATGTTTATAATTTTTTAAGTCATCAATACTAATATTATATCCAGCGAAATATAATGTTGAATATAATAAAGCTGATAAATGACCATCTGATAATACAAAACGATCACGATTTATCCATGTTGGATCATTTAAACTAATATTTAAATGCTTAGCAAATAATGTAAACATGACTGGTGCTGCCGCAACTACTATATTAGAATCTTCACTTTTAGTTTCATTTAACATATCAAATGCTAATGATTTTATATTTGCAAGTATTTTATTTTCCATGCTATCACCTCTTTATTCTATATATAAGTATATCAAAAAAGAAAAAAAAATAAAATGATTTTATTTATTATAGACAATCACTTTATTTTCATTATCCGACATTTTAATTTCACTATTTACATCTACTGAATTGACATAAACAATTCCAACTACAAAAAGGAAAAATCCCATCATAACCTTATTTTTTAATAATTCTTTCATACTTCTTTCCTCCTCTTAACTAAATTAAGTTTATCACAAACGTTTGTTCGTGTCAATATAAATTGCAAACAAATGTTTGACTTTACATTTTTTTTATGCTATACTCTTAGTAATGAAAGTGAGGATATTATGGAATCTTTAACTAAAAGACAACAACAAATCTTGAATTATATAAAAGAATATATTGTTTCTCATGGTTTTCCACCTACTGTACGTGAAATAGGAAGTGCTCTTGATATTCACTCTCCAGCAACTATCCATGCTCATTTAGTTAATTTGGAAAACAAAGGTTTTATTCGTAAACAAGAAACAAAAAATAGAGCTATTGAATTACTTGTAGAAAATGAATTTATGCCTAAAAACGAAGAAGTTGTAGAAGTACCACTTCTTGGAAAAATAACTGCTGGAAGTCCAATTGAAGCTATTGAAAAACCAGATGAATACTTTTCTTTACCTGCTTATTTGATTCCAAACAATAAGGAAGTATTTACATTACTTGTTAGTGGAACTAGTATGATTAATGCTGGTATCCTTGATGGAGATATAGTTATTGTTGAAAGAAAAAATACAGCTCGTAATGGTGAAATAGTAGTTGCTATGACAGATGAAAATGAAGTAACTTTAAAAACTTTTTATAAAGAAAATGGTTATTTTAGATTACAACCACAAAATGACACTTTAGCTCCTATTATTCTTCAAAATGTAACAATACTTGGTAAAGCTATAGGATTATATAGAAAAATATAAAAAGAATGATTTTTAATCATTCTTTTTTCTATCTCTTTGCATTTTTGAATATTTACATCCACAATAATCTTGTCTATATAAATTATAAATACTTGATAACTCTATAGATCTTTTATAACCATTTTTCTTTTTAAAATCTGATACTAAATATTTAATATCATATTCATTAGCTAGTTCTAAACCTATTTCATTTAATTTATCAGCATTCTTATAAGGACTAATTGATAATGTAGTACAAAAATAATCATAATTATTTTTTTTAGCCTCTTTTACAGTTTCAGTTAAACGCATACGATAACATTTAAAACATCTAGGTCCACCTTCATCATCATTTTCATAACCTACTACTATTTTTTCAAAGTCTTCATTATTATATTTACCTTCAATAACTTTAACAGGATTAGCAAGTGGCATTTCTGTTATTAAACGATTTAATTCAGCAATACGTTTTTTAAATTCATTTACCGTATCAATATTAGGATTATAATAATAAATTGTTATATCAAAATATTTAGCTAAATATTCAAGTACATAACTACTACATGGTCCGCAACAAGCATGAAGTAATAATTTAGGTCTATTATTTATATCAATTTTATTTAATATTTCATCAAGTTCTAATTGATAATTTTTTTTCATCTAAAGAACCCCATATAAATTAAGAAAGCTGTATAAATAAGTACTAAAATTATACCATTATTCTTTTCAAATCTTGATGTTTTATATTTAACACCTACCATTATAGAAAGAAGTATACCTCCTATTAAACCACCAACATGAGCATAATTATTTATACCCTCTAAAAAATATCCTAAACTTAAATTAAGTACTATTAAAGGTATAATTTGTGATTTAACAACAGTTCCAAAATAAACACGATAATGATATCCAAAATATAACAGTGAGCCAAGAAGTCCAAAAATAGCTCCTGATGCTCCAGCGCTAACTGCATCTGTTACGAATAAAAGTGACATTAAATTACCTAATACTGCACTTCCAAAATAGATAATTATATATTTTACTTTTCCATAAAAAGATTCAAGTTGTGAACCAATTACATAAAGTGAATACATATTACAAAGTAAATGCCAAAAACCAATATGAATAAAAGCTGAAGTAATTAAACGCCAAAATTCATGTCCTTTTAGGACATTTGACGGAGCAAGAGCACCAAAATCAATTAATGTATCAACATTTTCACTACCCTTACCAAATATATACATAGCAATAAATACTAATACATTAATTAAAATTAAAGTATATGTAACATATGGTGTTTTTTTAGCAAATACATCTTCTGCTTTTCTAGCATCTTCACCACTTTTATCATTTATTTCTTTGGATAATCTAGCAAATAAAGCCAAACCGTCTTCATTATAATTAGTTTCTTTCATAATTTCTGGAAAAGAATCAATAACAAAACGATAATTAGATATTTCATTAATATCATTAACACCTATACAATCAATATTTTCAAAAGTATAATTTTCGCTATTTAATACTTTAACATTATCACCTAGATTAATAAAAATACTTAATGTTTTTATATGAAATGAGAATGTTTTCTTTTTAATTTTTTTAGCTATTTGTTTAGTTTTTAATATATCATAATTAAACTGCTCATCATTATGAATATAATTAGAAACAATACGAACTATTTTATATTCACTATCCAAGTTTTCAAGCCATATTTCATTTTGAGCTCCATGAAGTACTATAGGATTATATCCTTGATTAGTAATAAAATAATGAAGTAGTTTCATTACTAATGTATCTTTATCGCTCATTAATAAAGTTGACATTATAATTCCCCCTCTCTAAATTTATTTAATATATTTTCAAATTTATTTGGTAATTCACTATCAAATTCCATATATTTACCAGTAGTTGGATGAATAAATCCAAGTGTTTTAGCATGTAAACATTGTCCTTCATCATTAATTAGTTTACGTTTTCCATAAACAGGATCATTAACTACAGGATGATTAATATAATTCATATGTACTCTTATTTGATGCGTTCTTCCTGTTTCTAGTGATAATTCAATTAAAGTAGCATCTTTAAAACGTTCAAGAACTTTAAAATGGGTAATTGCTTTCTTACTATTTACACTAGTAACGCACATTTTTTTACGATCTTTTTCATCACGACCAATTGGTGCATCAATAGTACCCCTATCATGTTCAATTACACCCCATACAAGTGCAACATACTTACGAGTAGTTTTCTTTTCTTCAAGTTCTTTCGCAAGCACTTCATGAGCTTTATTATTTTTAGCTATCATTAAAAGTCCTGTTGTATAAGCATCTATACGGTGTACAATACCTGGTCTAAATTCGCCATTTATATCACTTAAATTATCAGAATAATATTTAAGAGCATTTACAAGTGTTCCAGAATAATTACCTGGTGCTGGATGAACTACCATACCATTTGGTTTATTAATAACAATAACATCATTATCTTCATAAACAATATCAAGTGGTATATCTTCAGCTGCTACATCCATCACTTCTTCTTTAATATCATTAATAGTAATTATATCTCCATTTTTAATATTATAACTACTTTTAGTTTCTTTATCATTTACAAGTATAGTTTTATTTTTAATTAAGTTTTGAATATAACTTCTACTATAACCTAAATATTCCATTAAATACATATCAATTCGGCCACTTTGATTATTTATTTCTATTTTTTCCATACAAAGCCTCCTTAATTGAAAAGAATATTATTAGTAATATAGATACAACTATACAAATATCAGCAAAATTAAAGATTGGAAAATTATAACCAAATATTTTAAAATCTAAAAAATCAACTACTGATTCTCTAAATATTCTATCAATAAAATTACCTATTATTCCACCATATAATATTCCATATAAAACTAAATTTTTCTTTTCATCTTTAATAAGAAAATAATATATACATAAAACTGCAATTATTGTAATTCCAATTAGTAATACTCTATTTCCTGATAATATGCTAAATGCTGCGCCATTATTTTGTACATATGTTATTGAAAAGAAATTTTTAATAATAGTAGTGCTTTCACCAATATTATAAAAATTAATTATTAAGGCTTTAATAATTTGATCAATTATAACACAAATAACACCTGATGTAATAATCTTTTTCATAGCACCACCACTTAATAATTATATCAAATTATAATATCAAAAACAAGTTATCAAAATTAAATAAAAAGGCTTAAGCCTTTATTTAATTTAAAATTTTACTAAGTGATTTAAAAAGTGATTTACATATAATTCCAATTACAATACCTGCTGGAATAGAAAATAATAATATTACTGGTAGATAATTATAAATATTTATATTTTTAAGTATTAAACTTGCCATTATTATTTGTCCTATTGAATGAAAAATAGAACCAACTACACTAACGCCTATAATAGATAATTTAGTCATTTTTTTAACTATAAACATCATAATAATACTAAATATTGCTCCAGATAAACTAAGAAAAAAACTAATACTAAATAAACCTGTAACTAAAATTCCTACTACAAATACGCGAAGTATTGAAACTAATAAAGCATCTTTAAAAGTATAAAAATATAATACTAATAAAATAATAATATTTGTAAGTCCAAGCTTTATTCCAGGTACAAATGAAATAAAAATTGGTACTAATGATTCTACAATATTAAGTACTACTGCAAGAGCTAAAAACATTGCAATATTAACTGTCTTTCTAAGTTCCATATTTTACCTCACTACTGTATCTAATTCTTCATTTGCTTCTATTTTAATTATTATTTTATTTGGCAGGCATACTATTGTTTCATATGTTTCACTAATAAATCCTTGATATGAACATATATGTTTAGGACTTACTTCTTCTTTAACTCTTATTTTATTATCTTTCACTTCCATATATACTTTACCATTATATCCATCTACTGTATATTCATTATTGATTGATAAATCAATTTTAGACACAATTTTATTTTCATAATAAACTATAGCTACTTTATTATTTTTATTTCTAAATATAAATCTAATACCTAGTATAATTAAAATTATTAATAATGAACTAACAATTAATTTAATATCACTTTTATTCATATTTACTAATTCCTTTAGATTTAATTATTTCATTATCATTTGTATACCATATTGCTGCAACATCATCAAATTGTTTAATATATTCCATTCCATCTTGAATACTCATTAAAAATAATGTAGTAGATAAAGCATCACCTAAACTACTATCTTTAGTTATTACTGTAACACTTTTCATATAATTACCAGGATATAAAGTATTAGGATCAATAATATGGCTATATCTTTTACCATTATATTCATAAAATCTTTGATAACCACCACTAGTTACTACACTAATATTATTACCTTTAATTACCATATAAATTTTTGATGGATCTTCTGGATTTTCAATACCTATTTTATACTTATCAGCTGCATAATGATTACCTACTTTAACATTACCACCAGCATTAATAATATATTTATCAATTCCTATACTTTCTAAATATTTACCTGCTTCTTCAGTTGCATATCCTTTAGCAATTGCGCCTAAATCAATATTTGGATGATTATTTTTAATTTTTCCATCTTTTAAAATAATTTTATTAATATCATTAATAGCTGCATTATTAATTTCTTCAGATGTTGGAATACCATTTCCTAAATCACGATACTTTTTCCATACATCAATAATATTACCCATATTAATATTTAAAAGATTATTACTTTTTTGATACCAATTAATACCATATTCTAATAAATTATATAATTTAGAATCAATATCTAAATATTCTTTATTATCATTATTATTATTTATATAATATACATTTATTAATTCATTTTCTTCATATCTATTAGTTAAATCGTGATAATTCTTATAAATACTATCTATTTTATCTAAAGCAGCATTTGCTTTTTCTTTTGATTCATTATAAATAGTAATATTTATATAAGTATCCATATAAAATAAATTTTTCTCATATTTATCTAATTTATTATTTTTAAATATTACAGCATATAAAACCATTAATAATAAAATTACAATAACAATTATTATATATTTTTTCATATTACACCAAAAAAGAAAAGATTATGCATCTTTCTTTTTTCTAGTCTTAATTTCAGTTGGTAATTTTAAAACATCTTCATAAACCTTTTTTAAATCTTTACCAATTGCTTCTATATCTCTAGCTTTAGCTACTTTATAGCCTTCATTTGTTAAATCAGGTAATTTATGTTCTAATATTCCTCTAATTTTTTGTTCAAAAGAATCTAAATCAGTTGCTTTATAAACATTTTTACCATCTTCAAACCATCCTTCATAAATTGGAATATCACGAATTAAAGTTGGTATTCTAGATGCTAAAGCTTCTAAAAGTACAATTCCTTCTGTTTCTTCAAGAGTTGGAAAGAAAAATAAATCTGCTCCTGAATAAGCTTTTTTAAGTTCTTCTCTTGGTACATAACCAGCAAATAATAAATTAGGTAATTTAGTTGTTACTGCTTTACGTATTTTAGCTGGTATTAATTTTAAATCAGTATAACCAAACCATACAAATTTATATTCTGGACATCTTTTAGCTAGTTCTACAAAATCTAAAATACCTTTTCTTTCAATATAAAGTCCTACGGCAATAATTATTTTATCATCTTTAGTAAAACCATATTTTTTTCTAAATTCTAATCCTTCTTTTTCATTTTTTTCATAAAAAGAAAGTTCTATACCATTTGAAATTGCTACAATAGGTTTATTAATAGGATAATTCTCCAATAATTTTTTAGAATATGGTGTTGGAGTTACTATCATATCAGCAATACCATAACATTTTTTTAGCCATTTTTTAAAAAGAGGTGCAAGTTGATTAGATAGTTTAAAAGAATTACGAAAATCTTCCTCAGTTGAATGAGCGTGATAAATTACTTTTTTACCATTTTTCTTTGCCTTTTTAGCTAAAGAATATGACTCTGGAAAAATAGTATTAATATGGACAATATCATAATCATCATTTGGATCTAAAGTATAAGGAACATTATTTAACTCAAGTGCTTTCATTTGGTGTTTAATAGCTCTTCCTACTCCACTTTTTTCAATAGCATTCATTTTATCAGAATGTAATAATACCTTCATATACATCACCATATTTATTTTATCATAAAAAAAAAAGATTGTAAATTAATCCCAGTATTCGGTATAATTACCATCTTCTTTATAAAAATCATCCATTAAAACAACAAATCTAAACATATTAACTGCTTCTTCTTTAGTATAAATACGCACATCTACGCCATCAAAATTAGGAAGTGATTCAGCAACATAATAGTGTTCACCATCATAACCAATTATAATCGCAATATGCCCCCAATAGTTGAATAAATCTCCTACTTTAATAACTCCAGAATTAATTACATCCATATCAAGTGGTGTAAATTTTCCTAGATCTGTCATTTGATAAATTCCTTCATTTTCTCCAGCACCAATATCCCCTGGATCAAATCCACCATTAACAAGTGTCCAAGCAACAAATCCTGAACAATCCAAACCATTAGGCATTAATTTTCCAATATAATAACCAAAGTATGGTTCATCTTCCCAGTTACGAAGATCACATCCCCAAATAGCCGGTCCACTAAATGTAGGACTAATATTCTCCATTTTACTATCACTTAAATATAAACCTTGATGATAATATCTTCCTTCACCATCAACTACATGAGCTCCATCTTCTCCTAAACGACCATTTTCATAAAAATATGGTATTTGATAAGGAAATTCTAGTGTTAAAAATCTAGCTGCTGCAACTGCTCCTGCTCTAGTTTTATATCCTGCTTCTTCAACTCTCTGTTTTAATAATTCATCAAGTAAAGCATTTTCTTCTTCAGTATATCTATGACATGGTACATGTTCTCTTCCTTCATATTTTACACTTTTAAGAGTTATTAAATCTGTAACAATTATTTTAAGTTTTGATTCAGTACCATCTAATGTTATATGAGCTTTACCTGGAGTAAGTGCTTTTACAATTCCATTTTCAATTTTAATAACTTGATCATTATCAGAAATAAATTCATAATTAGTATCTATTTTAATAATATGTTTATCATTATATTTTATTTTATATTCTTCACCAACTACTAAATAAACAAGTTCATCCTCAAATTTAAATTCCGCATCATTTTCTAAATAATTTTCAAGATTATAGTTTTTAGTTTTATTATAAGAATTATATAAACTTACTTCATAATTATCATTAACAGGAATTTTTAAAATACATTTATTATTTTCACTTTTTGCAGTAATTTCATTTTCTCCATTACTAGCTTTACATGAAAAAGAATGATTGAATAATATATTACTTTTTTTAGTCATAACAATTTCAAAATAATCATTTTCTAAACTATAATCCTTTAATTCAATAGTAAATAATTCTAATTTATAATCATAAAAATATAAGAATATTATTCCTATTATTAAAGCACTTATAAATGATATTAATCCAATTATTAACTTCTTCATACTAACTCCTATTATGAGATAATTATAACATAAAAATATTCAATTTTAAATAAGTATTTTAATTAAAATAACATCATCACCTATTTTTTCTAATTGAGCCCATTTAACACTAACTTCATTATGATTAAAAAAAGAAAAAAAGAAACGTTTTTTTTCTACTATTAAATTAACAATTTCTCCATTTTGACCAATATCAACATCTATAATATTACCCATTTTTCTTCCATCAACAATATTAACAACATCTTTGTGTTGCAAATCCGATAAACGCATATCATACCACCTATTTAATTATTATGTGTATATATTTTTAATATTACTCCATCATAAATTGAAAGGAGATAATATGTCACGTTATAAAGTTGAGATTGCTAACGTGAATACTGCGAATATTAAAGTATTAAAAAGTGATGAGATGTTAGATTTATTTAAAAAATATCAAAATGGTGATACTTTAGCTAAAGAAGAATTAATAAATGGCAATTTAAAATTAGTTTTATCTATTTTAAAAAAATATAATAACAGAACTGATAATATGGATGATTTATTTCAAGTTGGATGCATTGGATTAATTAAAGCTATTGAAAATTTTGATTTATCTCATGATGTAAAATTTTCTACATATGCAGTTCCTATGATTTTAGGTGAAGTAAAAAGATTTATTAGAGATAATAATAGTTTACGAATTGCTAGAAGTATTAAAGATTTAGCTTATCGAGCATTAAAAGTTAAAGAAGAACTTATAAATAAATTAGGAAAAGAACCTAGTATTAGTATGATAGCTAAAGAATTAAATGTAGATGAATTAGATATAGTATCAGCACTTGATTCTACTAAAGAAGCAATAAGTATGTTTGAACCAATATACAATGATGGTGGTGATACTATTTATTTATTTGATCAAATAGAAGATAAAAATCATAATAATGATAGATTAAGTACTAGTTTAGCTCTTAAAAATGCTTTAAAAAAATTAAATGATAAAGAAAAAAAGATTATTAAATCTAGATACATTCTTGGTAAAACACAAATGGAACTAGCTGATGAATTAGGTATTTCCCAAGCCCAAATATCTAGATTAGAAAAAAATGGTTTAGATAATTTAAAAAGAATGATTACTTAATCATTCTTTAATAATTTATTTACTAATTTTTCTAATTCATTTTCATTTATTTTAATTTTATCAAATAATTGTTCAACAGTACCATGTGATATATATTTATCATCTATTCCTATTGTTTCAACATTAACTTTATGCTTTAAAGATATAACAGAAGCTAAACTACCATTTAATTCTTGTTCTTCTAAAACAATAAATTTATAATTATCTTTTTTAAATTTATTTATCAAATCATCATCTATTGGTTTAATAAAATAAGCATTAATAACACATAAATTATATTTATTAGCAACATTAGATACTATATCAAGCATTCTACCATAAGCTATAATAGCTATCTTTTTACCTTTGCGTACTATTTCCCATTTGCCATATTCAATATTTGTCAATGGTTTAAAATTATGATTACTTGTTCCTTTGTTATATTTAATAGCAAGTGGATGATTATATTGCACAGAATAATTTAGCATTAATCTTAAATCTTCAATACATTTTGGTTGCATAATAGCTAAATTAGGAATTAATGATAAGAAAGATGTATCAAGTATTCCATGATGTGTTCTACCATCTTCCCCTACTAAACCACTTCTATCTACCATTATAGTAACTGGTAAATCTTGCATACAAACATCTTCAATAATTTGATCAAAAGATCTTTGTAAAAAACTAGAATAAATAGCTACATATGGTTTATAACCAGCAAGTGCAAGACCAGATGCGAATGTAATCGCATGTTCTTCAGCAATACCTACATCAAAAAAACGATCTGGATATGTGCTGGCAAATTTAGTAAGACCTGTACCTTCCATCATAGCTGCTGTAATTGCAACTATTTTTTTATTTTTACGAGCTAGTTTAGTTAGTTCTAATCCAAATTCTTCTGAATAAGTGCTTTTTTTATTTTTTAATAATTCACCACTAGCTACTTCAAATTTACCAACACCATGATATAAATTAGGTTTATCTTCTGCATATGAATAACCATATCCTTTAATAGTCTTAACATGTAAAACTACAGGTCCATCCATTAATTTTATTTTTTTAATTATTTTATTAAGTTTTGAAATATTATGTCCATCTACTGGACCTACATATTTAAGTCCTAAGTTTTCAAAATATGTTGATGGCACAAAAATACCACGAATACTATTTTTAATATTACGAATTATTTTAGTTAATTTTTTACTATGATGTTTATCAAGTTTATAGTGAGCTCTCTTTTTTAATTTATTATAAAAAGTATTTACACGAATATTATTAAAATATTTAGATAAACTACCTACATTATTAGAAATTGCCATACCATTATCATTAAAAATAATAAGCATTTTACTTTTACGATATCCAACATCATTTAATGCTTCAAAGCTCATACCACCAGTTAAAGAACCATCACCAATTATACTAATAATATTATAATCTTTTTTATCTAAATCACGGGCACGAGCCATACCAAGTGCTGCTGATATTGAATTACTTGCATGACCAGAATCAAAGAAATCATATTTACTTTCTTTTCTTCTTGGAAAACCACTAATGCCTCCATAAGTACGAATAGTTGAAAGATTATCTTTTCTACCTGTTAATATTTTATATATATATGATTGATGTCCAACATCAAAAATTATTTTATCATTTTCAAAATCAAAATTTTTTAAAAGTGCAAGTGTAACTTCTACTATACCAAGATTGGATGCTAAATGACCTCCTGTAACAGATACATTTTCAACCAAAAAAGAACGAATTTCATTCGCTAAATTTTGTAATTTTTCATTTGATAATGTTTTAATATCACTGGGATTATTAATTTTATCTAACATCTTTTGCACCTTCAAACAATATATATATTAACATAAAAACAAATAAAAAAAAAGAGTATTACTACTCTAATATACTACGTTATATGAAATACTTGCAGCTTTTGTTAAATCAAGATTTACTTGTGATCTAATAGTTGCTGATTCATTAGGAGCAAGTACTCTATCAACTGCACCAGTAAGAACAATTAATTCTTGATTATTAGAATCTTTAAAACTTATTTTAATTGATTTGATACTAATATTTTCACTTGTAGTATTAGTTACATTTGCATTATAAGTTGAAAGTTCATCAAAATAAATTAATGAAATATTATCAATTTTTAATCCTTCTACAAAAGCTTCTGTAATGATTCCTTTTTCAGTATTAGGTACTGGTTTATTTTCAACTACTTGCTCTCCACCATTATTATTTGTTTGATTATTTGTCTTCTTTTCATCTTTTTTACCACCACATGCAGTTGTAACAAAAAGTAATCCACCTACAAGAATAGTTAAAAATACTTTCTTCTTCATTATATCAACTCCCTCTATTATAATTTTATAATATTAGTATTTAGATGTCAATATAAATACTCTAATCATGAGGTTTAAAAAATAAGCTAAGTAAAAATGCAAAAACAATTGCAGCTACTATACCAGTTGATGTTAAATCAAACATACCTAAAAATAATCCATATATACCAAAATCTGATGCTTTATCAAGAGCTCCATGAATAAGTGAATGGCCAAAACTAGTAATTGGTACCATTGCTCCTGCCCCAGCCCATTTAATGATTTTATCATAAATATCAAAAATATCTAAAAAGGCACCTATAACTACAAATAATGTTGTTACATGCCCCGGAGTTAACTTAGTATTGTCAAGTATAATTTGACCAATTAAACAAATAAAACCACAAAATATAAATGCATTTAAATAAATCATTCTATTACCTCCAAACTAATCGCATGAGCAATAGATGGTATTGATAATTTTTGATTAACCGTTGAAGTTGAATGGAGAGCCCCGGTTGCTACTAGTAAAACTCTTTTAATTTTTTTCTTACACATTTGATTAAAAATATAACCATATGTAACAAGTGGCGCACAAGCTGGACCACTACCTCCAGCATATACTGGTTGATTATCTAAATCATAAATCATAGTTGCTGTATCATTATAATTTTTTAAATCGATATTATATTCCTTAAGCATATACTCTTTTAATATTTTTTTACCATATTTTCCTAAATCTCCAGTTAATATTACATCATAGTAATTTACTTCTCTTTTTAAATCTTTTAAATGTCTATAAATTGTATCCGCAGCAGCTGGTGCCATAACAGCCCCCATATTATATGCATCTTTAATACCTAAATCTTTAACAATTCCAATAGTACTACTTTCAAGTTTAATACCACTTTTATTATATGATAAAAAACACGCAGCCCCTCCTGTTGTAGTAAATGTAGTAGTTTTTGGTTTTGGGCCTCCATATTCTACAGGATATCTAAATTGTTTTTCGGCAGCATTATTATGTGATGATACTGTACAAATACAATTTTTAATTTGTCTTGCTTCTATCATATTAGCCCCTATAATAATTCCTTCAACACTTGTTGCACAAGCATTATATAATCCTAAATAAGGTATTTCTAATGTAGAAGAAGCTAAATTAGAAGCTACTATTTGATTAAGTAAATCTCCTGATATATGAAGATCAATATCAAATCTAGTTTTATTTATTTTTTCAAGTAAAATATCAACAGCATCAATTATTAATTTACTTTCGGCTTGCTCAAATGTTTTGGAATCACAATATAAATCATCATATCCTTTATCAAAATAACTATGAAGTGGCCCCTTCTTCTCATAAGGACCTGTAACTATAGCTGTTTCATTAATATAAACATTATTATATTTTGTTGTCATTTTATCCTCCAAAAATAAGTATTCTAATTATTCCAAAAAAGTAAGCACTACAAACTCCAAAAATAATAACTGAACCAGCTAATTTAAACATATTGGATCCTATTCCTGTGACTAATCCTTCTTTTTTATAATCAAGAGCTGCACTCATCATTGCATGAGCAAATCCTGTTATTGGAACTATTAATCCTGCTTTACAAAAATTAACCAATTTATCAAAAAAGCCTAGACAAGTACAAAATGCACTAATAAATATTAAAGTAACTATCATAAATGAACTTGCATCTTTAGTTGAAATATGAAAAATATAAGCATAAAAATTTAATAATAATTCGCCTATTACTCCAACTATACCTCCTGTTATAAAAGCAATTAACCCATTATAAATTCTATTTTCTTTAGGAGTATATTTTTTTACTATTTCTTGGTACTTTTTTCTTTCCATAAATTTCCTCCTAAATTTATTATGAATTAATTAATTGAATTTATACAAAAAAACAGATTACATTAATCTGTTTCTAAGTTTAGTAAGTACTTTTTTTTCATATCTTGATACTTGTACTTGACTCATATGCATTTTTTCAGATATTTCAGTTTGTGAAAGACCATCATAATATCTAGCTTTTATAATTTGTTTTTCTTTATTATCTAATCTTAAATATTCATTTTTTAAACTTATAAGTTCATCTATGCTACTATTTTCATTACTACCAATACATTCATATAAACTAATATTTTCATCCAAATCAAATGGTTCATCTAAACTAGTTACATTATTTGGTATATTTAATAATTCAATAATTGTATATTCAGGAATATTAAGATATAAACTAAGTTCTTTAACAGTTGGTTCTCGCATATATTTTTGAGTTAATAATATTCTAACTTTTTCTAATTTATAAGCAAGTTTTTGAAAATCATGTCCTACTTTAACTGACTTATTTTCTCTAATAAAATTCTTTATTTCACCTAATATATACATATATGAATATGTAGAAAATTTAACATTTAATGAATTATTATAACTTTTACTTGCTTTAACAAGTCCTAAACAACCAGCTTGAAATAAATCATTTTTGTTTTCATAATTAGCATAATATTTATTTATAATAGCATATACTAAATTTTGATTTTCTAAAATTAATGTTTCTGTCATTATACATTTATAAGTGAAAAAGCACTATTTTCATTATCTAGTTCTGTCATATATTTAAGTAATCTACTACGAATTATTTTTTCTTTTATATTATCATTGATTCCACATATAATAGACTGTCCATGATTATTTTTACATAATTCATAACCATATAATAATGAATTAATTCCTTTTTCATCTATTTTATTAAGATTAGATATATTAAATACAACATTTCTAATTCCATTATCTATCATTAAGTCTTTCACATCATAATTCCACTTACTAATTGTTTTTTTACTTAATTCACCATACAAACGAACAAACAAAATTCCTTTCTTATTTTCAATATCAATATCTAACATATATCACCTCGCAATAAATCTATCACATATTAATTTATAATTATATCAATTCGACAAAACTAGAATTTATTTTAATTCTACATTTTTCTTAAAGAATATAACACTAGTTATTATAGTAATTATTAATATTAAATAAATCATACTATTCTTTTTCTTAGCTATTTTTTCTTTTTCAACTTCAATTAAATATTTTTCTTTTTCACTATTCAAACACATATTATAATCATCTATTATATTATTTTTTTGTTTTTCAAGTTCTTTAATTTGACTATCTAAATAAACTAAATTACTTTGAAATTCTTCCTGATTATTTTTATTCACTTTTGATAATGTATCAATATCATAATTTTGTTTATTAATTTTATCATTTAATTCTTCATTTATTTTTAAAATAGAATTAATATCTTTTTCAAATATTTGATTTTGAGTTAATAACTTTTCTTGATAATCAGTAATTAATTTTAATAAATTATTCTTATCATTTTCATTCTTACTTATTTGCTCATTTAAAATTGAATTATTTAATTCTAACTTTTCATTTTCTTTTTTATTTTCATTTATTTCTTTATTTAAATCTTTAATAGATTGTTTTAATTCTTTATTAGTATTATTTAATTTATCATTTTTATCTTTTATTTTTTCAAGATTTTTTTTATTCTTTTCTAATAATTTATTTAAATCATTTATTTGATTAAGTAAATTACTATTTTCACTTTCCACATTATTATTTATATTATTTAAATTATTAATATCATTTTCTAAATTCTCTACTTTAATAAGTAATTCATTATAACTATTTTCTACTAAATCTACTTCTACCTTTTTATCAATTGTCATAAATGGTAAAATGAATTTTATATTATATATACCATTTTTATTCATATCAATATTTGTTTCAATTTTAAAATCACAAGTATTTTCTAAAACGAAGTCTTCTAATTTAGTATCTTTATTTTTTATTATTAAATTATCATCTAAAACAAATTTATCTCTAATACGATATCTATAATAATCATGATAATCTGAATCATCTAAATTAGGAAATTCTTCATTTGCTTCTAAAAAGTATCCCTCATCATATATAATCGCATCATCTCTATAATAAAAATAGTATTTATCATTAAAACGGTATACTTTATTTATTGAGTTTGGAAATGTATTTGTAATATCTAAATCATCATCATTAATTCTAATTGTTATAGGTATTATGTCATTTTTTTTATTAGTTTTCATAGATATTATAAATGCTTCATTTACATTTGTTGAATATGTTTCTTTAAATTTTACATCAAAACTTCTTTCTTCATCACTTTCTGAATATTCATAAATATTTAACTTCAAATCTTCAATATAAAAATATGCACCTAAATCAATACGTAATTCTCCCGTTGAATTTCTCAAATATGAGTTATTTTCTCCTATAATTCCATTATTAATATATAATTCCATATTGGGTGAACAATTACCACATAAAAGTCCATAATTAAGTTTTCTATTATATTTATCATACACTTCAATTTCTGAAATATTTAATTTACCATCTACACCATTTGGATTAGTTATATAAATATATCTAATAAGTGTTCCCGCAATCCCCATTTTTTCTTCAATAGTTCTATTTATCATATTTTTTGGTTTTTTAGCAGACCATTCATAATAAGCATAATCAAAGTTTTCATAATCCACTTTTGGATATAATTCTGGATTATCTCCTTCTAAATAATATTGACCTTCAATTCCTATCTTACTTCTTTTGAATCTTCTTTGAATATCTACATCTACCACATCAGATTCATAGATTATATTTTCTGAGAAAGATGAATATTCACCATAATCAGAATAGTATACTTCTGCCTTAGCACTGGTTATAAATAATAAACTACATACTACAATAAAATATTTTTTCATTTTTTTGCCTCCCAATTTATAAATACCAAAAAAAAAGAAGAATTCCTTCTTTTTTTTATAAATTTTTTAATTCAAGAGTTTTTTTATCATCTTTCTTGTCATCTATAATATTATTCATAAAATACCTATATAAATCAATTTTATCAAAGAAAGTTGCATCAAGTAATTCTTTATAAAAGGCATAATTATTCATTAACCTAGTTTGTAAATCACTATCATTTTTCCAATTTGATGTAACCCCATACGTATTAGTATGATCCATTTCTTTAGTACAAATATGGAAATCTACTAAATATTCTCCAACAAATACTTGTGTATGAATTGCCCTATATTCATCATCATTATTGCCACCTATGAAATCACAAAAATCAGAATAACGACATGGATATGAGTGTATCAAAGATAATATAGCATAACATTCTTCTTTAGTTTTAACAAAACACTTAGCAGAACAAAATCCTGATAATTTTAATGCTGTTTCATTAATTAATATATTATTAATTTCATTAAGTTCTCCCGCTTGTTTACAAATACTATAACCACTTTTTTTATTATTTTTAAACTCCACATCTTCTTTAAATGTAAGATCAGATTCATTAAGCTTTTTCTTAACCGTTTCTATTATTTCATTATATTTATCAGTTGTTTTAGCTACTACTAAATTAGAAAGATCATATTTAGTATCATATCTAAAACATAAATCTTCTAAATTACTCTTAATATTATATATTCCAAGTAATTGAGCTATTGGAATATAAAAATTAAATGTATCTTTAAGAAAATCACATATTTTAGTATAGCTTATTGAATCAATATTATGTAGAATTGCAATTCTTTCAACTAATTTAATAATAGCAACTTTAACATCTAAAACAATCGTTCTAATCATTAACTCTTTATCATTTTTATCACTTTGAAAAATATTTTTATTAAACCTGTTAAGCAAATCAACTTTATACATAACATCTTCATTAAACTCATTTTTTACTTGTGAATCATCTATATTGTTTTCACTTACTGTTCTATAGATTAAAGCAGCAACAATAGTATCAATATCCGCATGAAAATCAATTGAAAGAAAAAGCGCAGTTTCATTAGCAACTATTTCTGAAAACTCATCAGTTTTATCAGCATTATACCAACTGTTAAATGCATAAGCATGATTTAACATTCTGTAATCTTCCCTTTTATTTAAATCATAACTATTTCTGATTGTATCATTATTTATTGAAAGCATACAATCACCCCTCTTTTTGCGTGATATTATACACTAATTTATTAAATTTGTAAATATATTTTTTTTTAATACATATTATTTAATGGAAGTGATTTATGTTTAAAAAAATTTTGAGATTCCTTTTTAAAGATTTTTATCTTTTTACAGCTGCATATTCTAATAATATTTTCCCAGATCCATTATCAAAAGAAGAAGAAGAAAAAGAAGTATCTAAAATGCTACAAGGAGATACAAATGCTAGAAATATTCTAATTGAACATAATTTAAGATTAGTTGCTCATATCATTAAAAAATATGATCATCGTAAAGAAGATGAGGATGATTTAATTAGTATAGGAACTATAGGATTAATTAAAGGTGTAGATAGTTATTCATATAAGCATGGTACAAGAATTACTACATACTGTGCCAGATGTATAGAAAATGAAATAAGAATGTATTATCGAAGTAATAAAAAAAATAATAAAAACATTAGTATAAATGAATCAATAGGTTTTGATAAAGATGGTAATGAAATTACATTTATTGATATTTTAAAAACACCTAATCCAGACTTTGCACTTGATATTTATAATCAAGATAATTTAGTTCTTTTAAAAAAATATTTTAAAGTATTATCGAATCGAGAAAAAGAGATAATTATAAAAAGATATGGTTTAAATAATAATGATGAATTAACACAAAAAGAAATAGCTAAAACACTAGGTATATCAAGAAGTTATGTTTCTAGGATTGAAAAAAGAGCTCTTACCAAAATGTTAAAAGAATATATTAAAAATAAAAATAGTACTTAATATATTGACTTACTAATAACTTGTGTTAGAATAAGAATAGGAACACTTAAAGCGGAAGTTAAGTGTTGCCTATTAGGATACACCTAACTTACCAAAGTTAGGTTTTTTTATTACTTAAGAATAAGTAATATTATGATAATAAGACTTGAAAATATTAATAAGTCTTTTTTACTCATAATTATCACCTCCGTATAGTAAAACCCCCTGAATATAGAAAATTTTCCTAAACTAAGG